>Ga0208822_1000046_pt1 | contig 81492 bp, 77 predicted proteins | sample AD_STIC08_MetaG_FD_184435 | JGI IMG/M metagenome (GOLD analysis project Ga0208822, IMG submission 184435) | Active sludge microbial communities of municipal wastewater-treating anaerobic digesters from USA - AD_STIC08_MetaG (SPAdes) (version 2) | ecosystem: Engineered > Bioreactor > Anaerobic >...
TGTCCGCTGCCGTAAAGCCAACCGGCGCTTCACTGAAGGTGAAGGTCACCACAGAGCTGGTGTCCGCATTATTCAGGCTCGTGTCTACAATATCGACCGTCAGGCTCGGTGCGGCCGCGTCAACCGTGTAGCCTTCGGTGTCCGTCGCCGTACCGGGGTTGCCAGCCGCGTCCAGGGTAGTGATCGAGGCGTCGATCACTTTGTCGGCATCGGCCACTAAAGCCGCGCCCGGCACTGGAATGCTGAAGGTGAAGCCGGCCGCCACCAGGCCGGTGTAAGCCGTGCCGTTGATGGTGAGGGTGACGGTGTCGCCGACTTTGGCGTCGCCGCCGACCGTGCCAGTGACGTTGACCGTGCCGCCGGCTTCAGCGCTGTTGATCACGTCATCGGCGGTGATGTTGGCGGTTAGGGTGATGGTCGGGACCGGTGGCACATCATTGTCGATAATAGTACCTATACCCGTGTTATCTGCGATAGAGGTACCTACGGAAGGATTAGACAGATTAATACTGAAAGTTTCTAACGCTTCGACCAACCCATCGTCAATAATATTTAGCGTAATTGTTTGTGACAACACCCCAGTAGCAAAACTCAGGGTCCCAGCCAATGCGTTAATGCCTGCCGCATAATCCGCAGCGGCTGCAGTATTGGCGACCGTATTGTAGTCAACCGTTACGGTACCGGCTGCGGGATTAGACAAACTAACCGTGAAGGTGATAGTGCCTGCTGCTTCATTAACGGTAATGTCATCGATTGCGAATTGAGGTGTGCCATCATTATCGATAATCGTTGCTGTTGCGGTAGCTGCAACAGGAGTTGCTCCGCTGACAGGGGTGGCCGTTAAGCTAAAAGTTTCATTGCTTTCTGAAGTCGCATCATCAGTAGTAGGGATACGTAGCTGTATTGAATTGGCGCCTGCAGGGATCGTGACATTGCCTGCTACTGGCGCCCATACTGCGCCATTGAAGTACTCTAATGCGGCCGGCGAACTGGTGTCGGTGCCTATCGTTGCCGTGCCTGATGCCAAACTAGGGGTAAATACAACAGGGCTCGTGCTTGTGTTAGAAAGTGATACAGTAAAGACAGCGTTTCCGCCTTCGATAAGAGGTGAAGAAGCTACTACTGACAGGCTTGGCGTATCGTCATCCGAGCCTCCTGCACCTGTGCCGTCATCTTTGATGGTACCTATGCCTAAGCCATCCGCAATGCTGGCATTGGTTGCACCTGAGAGATTGACATTAAAGGTCTCAGCACCTTCAAACACGTTGTCATTGTTGATGTTGAGTGTGATGGTTTGTGTTGTAACGCCTGGTGCAAAAGTGAGTGTGCCAGCTAAAGGGCTGATTCCCGCCACATAATCAGCAGGATTGGTTGCGCTGCCATCCGTAGTGCCGTAGCCAACGCTGATAGACTGAGCAGATACTGCTGACAACGTCACGGTAAAAGTGATGGTGCCTGCCGCCTCGTTAACCGTGACATCGTTAATACTCAGGCTAGGTGCTGCATCGTCATCTAAGATAGTGCCCGTGCCTGTGACACCACCGATGGTGAGTGGTAAAGTTTCATCCGGCTCGTCTGTTGCGTCTTGTGTGGTCGGGACCGTAACGGTAAAGCTGGTCACTCCAGGCGCCACAGTAATAGTGCCATCACCATTATTTGTAACCCCCAGACCAAACACTAGAGCACCAATATCGCCAGCAGAAGCAGTACCGCCGCCTAAGCTAAATGGATAAGTAACAGGTGTGCTGCTCGGGTTGCTTAAGGTGACGGTGTATACCAGGTTAGTGCCTTCTGGCACTGCGTCATCGCCAGCGCCGGCTGCGCCTGGCTCTACTGAGGTGATGGTCGGGACGTTATCATCATCAGTGATGGTGCCCATGGCGCTGATGCCGCCAACCGAGATGTTGTAGGTTTCGGCTGCGCCTTCGTCAATGGTATCGAGCGCGGTCGGCACTGTCACGGTGAAGCTGGTGACGCCAGCCGGCACTGTAAGGACACCGGCACTCAGGGTCACGCCATTACTGAAGGTCGGTGTTGCCGTATAGTCGACGCCAGAAGTGGCTGTGCCGCCGCCGAGCACAAAAGCATAGGTAGTAGCGCTACTGCTGGCGCTGCTTAAGGTAACTGTGTGGACCAGGCTGGCGCCTTCGACCTGGGTATCGGATGAAATACTGCTAACAACGGGGGCAACACTACCACTGCCGCTACCGCCAGCACCCTTATTGTCATCCAGATCATCATTGTCTAGCAGACGGCCATTAATGGGCTGATCTTGTATGTTGGCTCTAAAATTAAAGTCGTATTGGAAGCCAAACTGATTAAGCAAATCATTGATTCTCAGCAAGGCAACAAAATCGAAGCCGCGTATCGTCATCAAGCCATTGCCACCGGCAGCGGTTTCTTCCAAAACCTCATTCACATCTTTACCACTTTCAATCGCTTTAATCACGGTTTGTATGGTGGCAAGATTCACCGACCCGTCAAGGCTGTCAAAGCCCAACGCATTGGTCAGGTCTTCGGTAAAGGCAACCAGCTGCTCCGGGCCGATATGCATAGGGCGACCATTAGCCAACTCCAGCTCCACATCAGCGCCAGGCATGGTTTCTATAGTGTCACTCGTCTGTACAGTATCGCCAAGTTGCAGCTCGCGCTTAACGCCATTGTCTGTAATAAGGTATGCGGTACCTGTCAGTGCGACTACTTTGCCGATTAATGCCATGTTTGTGTCCTGATTCAAAAAACTAAATGCTGGTTAGATGCTTTTTTCTACAATCGCATTAAATACGGTATTTGGCTAAAAAACTATTGTACCGATGGCCAATATGCCTAAGAACACATGTCTTTGGAAATGCACTACAAAAACCATCTTTATTCATAGATGTAATTGCTCCTTAAAAACCGATAATCGCGGAGATCGTTCGTTTATTTACGGATCATTTTCTTAAATCTTTATAGATTTGGTAGCTTGGAGCACGAATTATTTCAGGTTTCAAAAAACAGTTAACTTTTTTAAAGCGCATCAACAGCATCATTTCTTTCGTGGTGCTGTTGATCTGCTTTACTGGCATTTACGCAGCCGGCTACGATTTAAACAAATTAAGCAGTCTAGCCAAACTACGGTATGGTGAGGAAGCCTATAAAAACATCCTGGAACTTCAAGATTTGATTACCGCCCTAAAATCTGCACCTGAAGCAGAAAAACTCCGCCAAATAAACGATTTTTTTAACCGTAAAATTAATTTTTCTGAAGATATTGATCTGTGGGGAAAATCAGATTATTGGGCAACGCCATTAGAATCCATAGGCCACCAAGCCGGTGATTGCGAAGATTACAGTATTGCCAAATATGCTTTCCTTAAAATTCTCAATGTACCTAACGAAAAACTTCGGCTTACCTACGTTAGAGCAGAAATCATGCGGCAGGATCGGAGAGTTGTGCTGGCACATATGGTACTTGGCTATTATGCTACGCCGCAGTCAGAACCACTGATCCTGGATAGTTTAGTTCCTGAAATTATGCCATCATCCAATAGAAGAGATTTAACCCCCATTTTCAGTTTTAACGATAAAGGTCTATGGGTCGGCTCCAGCAGCCAATCCAAAGGCGACTCGATATCACACCTGTCCCGATGGCGTGATGTTTTAATGCGTATTCAGATAGATGGAATAAATTAATTGAAAGTAAGGAATTGATATGTCACTCAACAATATGTCTCTTATTAAGCAACTTTGGCTGGCGATATTGTTTACAGTTACTTTAACGTCCAGCGGCAGCTTTGTGTTAAGCACGCTATCGAGCAAAAACTATCTGGAAGAACAACTGCAAACAAAGAATATTGACAACGTCACTTCGCTAGCGCTTTCCATGTCGCAATTGAAAAAAGACCCTGTTACGCTGGATTTACTGTTATCGGCACAATTCGATTCCGGTCATTATCGCTATATCGGTCTATTTGACCCGAATGGCAAATTAATTAGCGAACGTGTCAATGCCAACAGCCAGACCAAAGCGCCCAGATGGTTTGTCAAACTTATTCCAATTAAAGTGCAGGCGGGCGTGGCCAACGTGCAGGATGGCTGGACACAGTACGGCTCGCTCGCGTTAGAAAGCGATGTCAATTTTGCCTACGATAAACTTTGGGACGCCACGTTGCTGATTGCATTATGGACGTTTCTGATTGGCTTGCTGGCCTGCTATGCCGGTGGAAAAATCCTGCGTAAAATCCTCAGCCCGCTCGAAGAAGTGGTGAATCAGGCAAAAGCGATTGGCGAAGACAGATTCATTACCATTGATGAACCTAAAACGCTGGAGTTTAAAGCCGTGGTGCGCGAGATGAACAATCTTTCCAATCGAATCAAGGCAACAGTAACCAAAGAATCTGCACGTCTGGAAGAACTGCGCTACAAAATCAATTATGACGATGTTACGGGGCTGATGAACCGTGATTACTTCGTGAATACCATGGAGGCTAACCTCGGCCATGATGAATTCAATGAAGGCGCTTTGGTAATATTCAGGCTATCGAATCTGGCACAACTGGATGAAGCCATGGGTTATCCGCAAGCCAATGCCTTACTTAGAAAAATCAGTGGCGCGCTGGAATCTGAATGCAAAAAGAATACCGCCCTTTTCTCCGGCAGACTAAGTGGAACCGAGTTTGCTATATTCTGCAAGAAAACCACAGATGAATTCGCGCTTGCCAACCAGCTAAAAAATGCGGTCACCCAGGCAGCCGAAATTGACGATGTTGAATTAACTGCGCGCTTTTTGGTGGTAACCACAAAAGCCAGAAAAATGGATGAGACCGCCTCGCTATTCAAAGTGCTTGAATTCATCCTGAATCTTTCAAGTTTAAGTGAAGAGAATTATCTGCGCGTGATCAATGCCAGCAGCATCGCGGTAACGGAAAGCCACTATCTGGTGGAATGGGAAACGTGGCTCAATGATGCGCTTTCAAACAAACGCATCAAGCTAGAGCACTATCCTGTAATCACTACCGAAGGCACGCTGATCCATCATGAAAGCCCGGTAAGGCTTCAATTGGAACCTGGCGGAAAATGGCATAGCGCAGGCGAATTCATCAACTGGGCTACGCAACTCAACCTGATTAAAACCATCGACGAGTTGGTTCTGGAAACGGCTATACTGTTATTGGCGCAGGGGGCCAGCCCGATGTGCCTGAATGTTTCAGCAAACGCGATGTGCGACCGTAAATATATTCAAAAGGCCGTCAAGCTGGTCAAACAACATCTGCAGCATCCATCTTTTTTGAGCTTTGAAGTGCCAGAAATCGCAGCGTTTGAACATCTGAATGAATTCAAGTACTTTTGCTGCAAACTAAAAGCCGTGGGTTGCCATGTAGGTGTTGAACATGTTGGTTTACGCATTTCGCGCCTGGGTGAACTGCACGATATTGGCCTGGATTATATTAAATTTGATGCCTCCATTGTTCGCAGCATCAATAGCAATGAAACCAACAAAACCCTCCTGAGGGGCTTGTGCATGGTCGCGCATTCCATAGGCGTGCGAGCGATTGCTGAGGGCGTGAACAACGACGATGAAATTAAATCGCTGAAAGAAATCGGCATTGATGGTTTAACAGGTCCGGGCGTTAAATTCCTGCAAGCAAACTAGGGAAAGATTTAGTGGCGGTAGTTACTGTTCAGCATCAACGCCAGCTGCAGTCTGTCCTTCACTTTCAGGCACTCAAAAGTGGCTGCCAGGTGCGCTTTCACCGTTCGTTCCGAGATGTCCAGAATCCGTGCTATTTCTTTGTTACTCAAGCCTTTCGCCGCCTCCATCGCCACATCTCTCTGCCGTTTGGTTAACTGGGCCAGTAAAGTTTCCACCTGTTTAGGCTGGTTTCCTACCAGCTTTGCAGAAACTTCAATCAGGCGCTTCAATAGTTCGTTCCCCAGCCATAAACCGCCATGACTGATCACTGTCTTGATTTCTTTTAATATCTCCGGCGCAGAATAAGCATGGCAATAACCGACCGCTCCCAGGCTTAATGCATATAGTGCTTCTGCCTGCACTGGCGCATTCGCCAGCACAATGATTTTTGCATTTTTATAATGCTTCTGGATAAGCCCAATCGTGTTGGTCAGCCATTGCTGCCTGTCTTCATTCATGTGCAGCCAGAACAGAATCGCTTCATCTTTTTTCGACTTGGCCAGTTTTATATCGGTAGTTAATTTAGCCTTGGGAAAAGCCTCAGACCAGCTGATTAAGCTTGTAGTTAATGGTGAAATGAAAATATCCTGCATCAAACTTCTTTCACCCGCTATCTTTCGCTAAAAGCGTAAGACTTGGCCTTAAGCACGGGTTTCAGCAAATATGACAGTATGGTTTTTTTGCCGGTCAGAACATCCACCTGCGCCACCATACCGGGAATAATCGGCAAGCCCTGCCCGATGCTGGTCTGCAAAGTACGCACACGCACCAGATAATAGGCATTGCCTTTGTCGTCCACAGTCGAGTTGGCTGCAATGCTCTCCACCACTGCATCCAGCGTGCCGTAAATGGTGTAATCGTAAGCAGTCAGTTTCACAATGGCCGGTTGCTGCGGGCGCAGAAATGCAATGTCTTTAATTTGCACCTTGGTTTCAATCACCAGCGTGTCATCGGTCGGCACAAGTTCTAACACCTCTTTGCCTGGCTGGATCACCCCACCGACCGTATTGAAAAAAAGACGGCTCACTTTGCCGTTGACGGGGGATTTCAACGTCGCCTGTTTTACTTTGTCAGATAAGGCCACACTGGTTTCGGTAAGGCTATTCAGTTTCGCGGTGGTGTCATTTAACTCGGTACGCACTTTGCTGCGAAAGCTCTGCTCCGACTCGGTGATTTTGCGCCTTGCCTCGCTAATGCTGGTTTGCACGCGGCTAATTTGCGCTTTGGCCTGCTCAATCTCGCCTCTGGCTCTCGTGGCTTCGCGTTCAAGTTTTAGAATATCAATCTCGGAAACCGCGCCGCTAGCTAATAACGGCTTATTGGCTGCCAGTTCTTTGTTGGCTGATTCATAGGTTTTCTCAGCAAACTCTTTTTTAGACTGGAGTTCGAGCAACTCTTTTTCACGTTGCTCCATCTGGTCGCGCGCGATATTCACAACTGAGGCCAGCTCTTCGCGGCTGGCTTGGTATAACGCATATTCCTGCTCATATACCTGTGGCGTTTCTGTTTTAACTTCTGCCGGCGGATTAAACGCGCCACCCATTGCCAAGGCGCTTAGACGTGCCTGTTTGGCCAGCAAAGCCAGGTACTGGCCCTTGTTTTCGCGTAAAGAAGATACTGCGCGCGTTTCGTCAATTTTGATCAACGGCATGCCGACTTTTACCACGTCACCTTCTTTAATTAAAATCTCGGAAACGATGCCGCCGTCCAGCGATTGAATGATCTGTACCTGGCTTGAAGGGATCACCCTGCCCTCTCCGCGCGTCACTTCATCCACTTTGGCAAAGCATGCCCACACCAATGCAACCGCCAATATGGCCAGAATGCCATATAAAAGCTTTCTCGCTTTAAGTGGCGCCTGCTCTAAAATCGCCAGATCTGCTTCTTCTTGCCAGGCCAGGTCATCACGACTCTCAGAAGGGACTGCACGGTCTACCATGTAATAGATCGGCTTGGTGAGCCAAGTTTGACTTTTAAGGAAGTCATTAAAGGCGCCAATTTTTTTGAATAACCCTTCACTCATATCATGCTCTGCTTAAAGCGCCTTGGCGATCTTGCCGCTACGCAATGCTTCAATCACCTGGTCTTTTGCACCATCAGCCACCACCCGGCCAGAATCCACCACAATAATGCGATTCACCAGATCGAACAGCCCTGAACGGTGCGAGATCAGCACCACCGTTTTGCCATGTGAAGCTTCCATCAATCTGCTTTTTACTGCATCCTCACCGGAGTGATCCATCGCGCTGGTCGGTTCATCCAGCAAAATGATGCTTGGCTTGCCAATCAACGCACGTGCAATACCAACACCCTGCTTTTGCCCACCGGAAAGAGTTTCGCCGCGCTCGCCCACCAAAAGATCAAAGCCTTTAGGATGGCTGTTGATATAGTCGTCGATGCCGCCTGAGTGTGCCGCGGCCAGCACAGCAGCATCGTCTGCATGGGGTGTGGCAATCGTCAAATTCTCACGCATCGTCCCATAAAACAGATGAGTATCTTGTTGCACATAGCCCACACAGCGGCGTAGCTCGGCTGGGTCAATCTGGCGTGCATCTATGCCATCTATCAAAATCGCACCCTCTGTAGGCTGATAAAGCCCGAGGATCAGTTTATGTATCGTCGTCTTGCCAGAGCCCATGCGCCCCAGCAAGGCCACATGCTCGCCTGCTTTAATCTTGAACGAAACCTTAGTCAACGCGCTTTCTTCAGCGCCAGGATAGTTAAAACTGACTTCCCTGAACTCGATATCGCCTTTGAAAGCGGGGCGTGATAAAAAACTGGAATCAAGCGGCCGTTCTACCGGTTTATGCATAATCTCATCCAGCGATTGCAGCGATGTTGATGCCGTATGATATTGCGTCAGCAAGCCAGCTGTTTGTGAAATGGGCGCCAAGGCGCGCGAGGCCAGCATGGTAGAAGCAATCAGGCCGCCCATGGTCAGGTCACCGTTGGTCACCAGATACACGCCCAATAACACCAGCGCGACAGTGGTGATCTGCTGAATGGCATTAGAGCCATTGTTGATCGATTGTGAAAGCAAGCGCAGCTTGCTACCCACCACGGTTAGAAAACTCGCGGTATGCTCCCATTTGCGCTGCATGGCTCCTTCAACGCCCAGTGCCTTGACAGTTTCCAGACCCACCAGGCTCTCGATTAGCGTTGCATTGCGTTGCGCGCCCGCACGATACATAGTTTCTGAGAGCTCATGCATTTTGGTTTGTACGCTGAACGCGTACATCAACATGACAATGCCACCAATAATGACAGGAATTACCATTGGCCAGGATATCCATGCGATCACTATAATAAAGATCAGCCCGAACGGCACGTCAATCAATGTCGTCACCGTGGCAGAAGTGATGAAATCCCGTACACTTTCAAATGAGCGCAAATTACTAGCTAACGAGCCCACGGAATTTGAACGCAGCTCCAGACGCGTGCCTAATACCTGCTCCATAATCCGCGCGCTGAGCTTTACATCGATGCGCGCGCTGGCCCAATCGAGAAAATAGCCACGCATGGTACGCAAAACCAAATCACCGATCACAATAATCGAAACACCAATCGCCATCACCCATAGCGTCTCTATCGCGCGGTTTGGCACGACCCTGTCATAAATGTTCATGGTAAACATCGGCATGGCGAGTGCGAATATATTAACCAGAAATGCAGCCACCATCACATCGCGGTAGATACGTTTATTCTCAGCCAAAGTGCCCCAGAACCAATGCTTCAAACGCACTTTGCCCACTGCGGGAGCACGCTTATCAAACACATACTTGGGTTTTGCCACGATCAGGTAGCCGGAATACTGTGCCACAATCTCATCCAATGGCACAGCCACTTCGGCGTCACCCAGTTCGGGATAAATGACGCTTGCGGTTTTAGTGTTTTCGTCAATCCCGGTCAGCATGCAGGCTTCGTTATCTTTTAACAGCAGGATGACCGGCAAAAATTCTGTACGAATCTGATGAAGCGGTTTTTTTAGGGTGGTAACAGCAAGATTGGCGCGCTCAGCGGCCCGTTTGAACAATGCGGGGGTCATTTTGCCATCACGCAACGGCAAACCCGCAATGAGCGCATCTTTGGTCGTAGCCACCTGGTGGGTGCGGCAGGCTAATAACAAACAACCCAATAGCGAATCACTCGCGTTGGGCTGGTTCTCGGTTAACTGTGCCAACTCAGGGTTTCCCCGTTCAATATTCAGCTGCGCTTTATTTTCCAAAGTTATATTTTCTGGGCTTATTTTACCTAAGCTCATCACTGCAACTTATTAAAATTGTCATTTAATGTAATGTATCAACATTTAGCAATAACTACAATGTATTACAGTACATTACGACACGTTTCTAGCAATCTTTATGCCAAATAGCGCAGTATTTCAGTGGAGATTCCAGGGATTGGAGGCGCGAGCCGGAGTCGAACCGGCCTAAACGGCTTTGCAGGCCGCGGCATAACCGCTTTGCTATCGCGCCATTCATGTTTAATTTAAAGAGACCAATTAAACAAACTGCTTAAACTAAAACGGCGAAAGCATAATTGCATTCGCCGTTTGGTAATACTGGAGCGGGAAACGAGGCTCGAACTCGCGACCTCAACCTTGGCAAGGTTGCGCTCTACCAGCTGAGCTATTCCCGCGTTAAGAAGCGTGCATTTTAGCGATTTTCAGAATACTGTCAAGACCAATTAGCTCACTTTATCGCATATTTATTTGACTTTAATCTTTGGCCAAGCCACCTTCAAGTAATAAGCCATTGATAGCAATGTTAAAAATGCGGCAATCTCTATCAGTCTATGTCCGACAATCTGGGTTTGAAAAGTACCCATGCTACCTAAATGAATATTATCCCAATATAACAAAAACAATATCGCCAGCATTTGCACGGAGGTTTTAACTTTACCTATCATCGCAACCGCCATGCTACCGCCCTCTCCATCACCCGCCATCCATTCGCGTAAGGCACTCACAGCAATTTCGCGGCCTATAATGATCAAAGAAACTATCGCCCCCACGCGTCCAAACTCCACCAGCACAATAAGCGCTGCTGCCACCATGAGCTTATCGGCTACCGGGTCCAGAAATGCGCCAAATGCCGAGGTTTGATGCCAACGCCTGGCCAAATAACCATCCAGCCAATCGGTAAACGAGGCAATCGCAAATACAGCGGTAACAAAAATATTGACCGAATGCGATGGCATAGCGCTTAATTTGTGCAGGTTTTCAGGCCAGTAAAATGCGCCTACAAATATGGGAATCAGCAAAATACGTAGCCATGTGAGCATGGTCGGGATGTTCAACTTCATTTAACGCGGCACTCCACTAATGAAACTCTCCGTAAATTTTTTCGGCCAAAGCCTTGCTCACGCCTTCGACTTGGGCAATTTCATCTATGCTAGCACCTTTCACCCCTTCCAATCCACCAAAGCGTGTCAGCAAGGCCTTACGCCTTTTTGCGCCTATGCCACCAATGTCTTCCAGACTTGAATGCAATCTTGCTTTAGCACGCTTTGCGCGATGACCTGTGATGGCAAACCGGTGCGCTTCATCACGGATTTGTTGCAGCAAATGCAGCCCTCGGTTATCTTTTTCCAGGTTTAGCATTTCACCCGTGTCAGAAAAAATCATGGTTTCCAGTCCGGGTTTACGTTCTTCGCCTTTTGCTATTCCGATCAATAAAATATCTTCCAGGCCGACTTCCTGCATCACCTCGATTGCCACGCCCAATTGGCCTTTGCCGCCATCAATAAACACCAGGTCCGGGCGCTTCCCCTCACCCGCTGCGACTTTTTTGTAACGCCGCGTCAGCACATCGCGCATGGCTGCGTAATCGTCGCCTGGGGTAATGCTCGTAATGTTATAACGGCGGTATTCACTGTTTTGCAGATTGCCTTTATCGAACACTACACAGCTCGCCACCGTCGCCTCACCCATGGTGTGGCTGATGTCAAAGCATTCAATACGCTCAGTAGTCTCGGGCAAATTCAACGCTTCGCGTAGCGCGATCAATCGCGCCTCCTGATTGGTGGCTTCGGCCTGTTTTTGCGTTAATGCAAGTTCTGCATTGGTTTGCGCCATTTTCAGCCAAACACGCTTGTCGCCAATCGCGTTAGTAATAATTTTAATCTTGCGGCCGGATTGTTCGCTAAAGGCCTGATCAAAGGTCTTGGCATCAACCTCGGCGCCGCACACGATCATCGGCGGTGTGTTTTGTGCCACATAATGCTGGGTTAAAAACGCTTCCACCGTTTCGGACAATGTTGCATCTTGCGCATTTTTTGGGAAAAAGCTTTTATCGCCCAAATGCCGTCCGCCACGTATCATCACCAAATTAATGCAGTGCTGCCCCTGTACCTCAGCACAGGCGATTACATCTGCGTCCGAGACACTAAAATCACTCACAAACTGTTTTGCCTGTACCTGGCGCAGCGCCTGCATGCGGTCGCGAAACACCACCGCCATTTCATATTCCTGATTCGCTGCCGCCGTATTCATTTTATCGCCCAACGCATTCAGCACTTCGTTGGCTTTTCCTTCCAGAAACAACGCGGCATGATGCACATCATGCGCATAATCCTCTGGTGTAATATAACCCACGCAAGGCGCCGTGCAGCGCTCGATTTGGTACTGCAGACAGGGGCGCGAGCGATTAGCAAATACGGTATTCTCGCAGGTGCGCAACTTGAATACCTTCTGCAAAAGCTGAATGCTTTCGCGCACCGCAACCGAATTGGGGAAAGGCCCGAAATACTGGTTCTGCTTTTTCTGCGCGCCACGATGAAATGCCAAACGCGGGAACTCATCGCCCGTAAGCGCGATGTAAGGATACGATTTATCATCCCGAAACAACACGTTGTAACGCGGCATCAAGCCTTTAATCAGGTTGTTTTCCAGCAGCAAAGCCTCGGCCTCATTGTGTGTGACAGTGGTTTCGATTTTGAAGATATTGCTTACCATCATCCGTGTGCGCGGACTGGGCAAGTTTTTGTTGAAATACGATGAAACCCGCTTCTTGAGGTCTTTCGCCTTGCCGACATAAATCACCTCGTCTGTGGCATTAATCATGCGATACACGCCCGGCAGATTCGGCAGATTTTTTAAGGGGGGTTTGGAGTCGAACATGCGGATATTTTACCACTCTGCTATCATTTCCGAGAACCTGCCAATCAAGCCAACTAACAATCTTAAAAATGCAAATACTTGTTAAATAATTTTAAGTTTAGATTAGCCTGAACTACACAATGAATTAATATTTTTAAACCATGCTTTTGCCATTTTCTCTTGACCAGACAATGATGGGTGCATGCCATCAAGAGTATCACTGCTTGTCCATCCTACATAATCAGGCACTGTAATCACAGGCGATGTTACAGTACTTTCGTATTTGGCCAGCAGTTTTAAATAGAGCCTAATATACTTAACCCGAAATGTGTTGACGTGGATTTCACTTATCAGAATATGCACTTTAGGGTTTCGCTTGCGCAACTGGGAAATAATTGATCTCATCGGCATCACCACTGACTGAATGACATTGGAAGCATTACAACCACAACCAGCTAAATGTATTAATGCGAAATCTGGAGCCGGCAGCTTAATTAAATCAGTTTTAAGTTTCTGCGCTACTAACGATGCCGATTGCCCGTAAAAACCTTCATGATCATTATCGAAACCTGCCGGCCATTTAAAAGACTTGTCTAGTCCAGAACGTTGCGTCCCAATGAAATCTACATTATAGCCTGCATCTTTAAGTAATTTTGATAATGGCAACCGATAAGTATATTCATCGGGCTTGCCTCCGCCTTGGGTAATGCTATCGCCAATTGCTACGATTTTTAATTGCTTATCTAGACATGCGTTTTTTGCAAATGCCGCGCTAAAAAATATTTGCAAACTTAGTAATAAAAATACTTTATAAAATAGTTTCAAGTTAACCCTGCTTAGGTTTAATGCAAAATTATTGTAAGCAACTTTACTCATCCAACAACTGTCCGCCTATCGCCCAATCCTCATACGCGACTTCTTCAAATGTAATATAGGTATAGGATTTAGGTTTATTGGCAACGCGCTCTAAAGTCTCGGTGATTTCTTTGGCGATTTTAGCTTTTTGCTCGCGAGTGACTTCGCCTGCAAGTTTAATATTAACGTATGGCATAGTAATTTCCTTTCAATTTTTGTAGGTTCACAACTCGTACCAATTTGACCATTTTATCGCGACGAGTTGTCGCTCTTACAGCTCCGCTTTGATAATTTCAAACACTGCATGAAACATCGCTTCCGTAAGACGTTTGGTTTGCGTGTTGTAACGGCTACAATGGTAACTATCTACCAAAATCAACCCATTGGGAAGTATGTGCTGTGCGGCGTGACCAAACTTACAGTCTTTAATTTGTAATCCAAACGCTTTCAGCACTGCCAGATGCGCCACATTGCCCAATGCCAATATGACACTATTTGGAGCCAATTGTTGTAACTCTGCTGCTAAAAACTGATTGCATGTGACGATCTCCACGGGAAGCGGTTTATTCTCAGGCGGCAGGCATTTCACCGCGTTGGTGATGCGGCAGTTGTTGAGTTGCAAATCATCATCCGCTGAAATGGACTGTGGTTTGGTGGCAAAGCCATATTTATGCAAGGTTTCATATAGCAGAATACCTGCATGGTCACCCGTAAACGGCCTGCCGGTTCTATTGGCACCATGCATACCAGGTGCTAGGCCGATGATAATCAATCTGGCGTTGCTGTCGCCAAATGGCGGAACCGGTTTGCAGAAGTAAGTCGGATTTTTTACCTTAACGTCATCTAAAAACGTAGCAAGCCGCGCACACTGACGGCAGCCAATATCGAACACAGGCCTAGTGAGCATGATTACGACCGCTTAAACTGGCTTTGCTACGCAGGGTGTTCCATATGTCGCGGATTAGGTTTAAGGTAAACACGAGCAGTAATATGGAAATGAGCAACGATAGAATCGGGTCGATTGGCATCCAGCCCGTAAAATAAATAATCACGCCGGCAGCCACCGCCGCCACAGAGCCTAATAAATCGCCAACAACATGCAAAAATGCAGCGCGGTTATTCAGAGTTTCAGCATGATGCACCGCCTGATGATGCAGCTGCTTGGCGACGATGAGATTTACAATAAGCCCAAGTGTCGCAATAATGGTCAGGCCTGCGCCTTGCACGAAGGGCGGATGCTTGAATCTTGAAATGGCTTCAGCTACCACATAGAAAATTACCGCCAGCATGGTGATTGCATTAATGATCGAAACGCTCAGCTCAGCATAACTGACACCGCATGCATGCCTCGCTACATTGGGCCTTTTAGCAATAACACCTGCCATCCAGGCCAGCCCTAGCGCCGCGACATCTGAAAACATGTGCCCGGCATCGCTTAACAAGGCCAAAGAGCCGGTATACCAGCTGCCTACGGCCTCGACAACAGCAAAAGTAAAAATCAGCAGAAACGGGATAAGATAGTGATCATGATCATCATGATCTTCGTGCGTCACCGGGGTATTTTGGCCAGAGCTTTTCATAGGTGAAATGCTAACCGAAAACCCAACATTAAGCATGGAAGGCTACGAAAAAAATGTTCAGACTAACCGCGGATAGCTATAATGGCAAGCTATGTTAAGTTACCGCCACGCCTTTCATGCAGGCAACCATGCCGATGTGCTGAAACATTATGTGCTGAGCCTGGTACTGGATTACATGAACCAAAAGGACAAGCCTTACTGGTATATCGACACCCACGCCGGCGCTGGCATGTATGCCTTGGATAGCGATTTCGCGCAGAAAAATGCCGAATTTGAAAGAGGAATCGCTCGACTTATAGGCACAAAAAACTTGCCTGCCATGCTGAAGAACTACGTCGATTTAATCAGAAAATATAATCAAAACAATCAACTGCAGCTTTATCCTGGCTCACCCGCAATTGCTCGACACTATTTGCGCACGGACGACAAAATGCGCTTGTTTGAGCTGCATCCGAATGATTACAAGCTGCTAACAGAAACCTTTAGATATCAAGGTAAACAAACCAAAACTGAAATGCAAAATGGTTTTATTGGTTTAAAAGCCTGTTTGCCGCCACCATGCAAACGCGCTGTGGTGCTGATCGACCCCCCATATGAGCTTAAAGATGAGTACCGGCGTGTAGCTGACTGCATCAAAGACGGTCTCAACCGTTTCGCTACAGGGACTTACCTGGTGTGGTACCCACTGTTGCAACGCCCAGAACCGCAGCAGATGCTGGATAAATTAAAACAACTCGATACAGGCAACTGGCTGAATATAAGCTTAAGCGTGCAAGCGCCTAGTGCAGAAGGCTTTGGCATGCACGGCAGCGGCATGTTTATTGTAAACCCGCCGTGGACTTTACCCACCACATTAAATGAAAGTATGCCAGTGCTAACTAAGTTACTGGCAATGGATGAAACAGCCCATTTCGAACTTACAAGTCAGATTACTTAAGGTAAAATACGCTTCCAGCAATTAATGAATTATTCAGGTAGCCCCATGCAAGAAAACACAAAAATCTCAGGTAGCGAATATAAGCAAAGCAACATCATGACCAATATATTGTTCGGCAGCCGCTGGCTGCAACTGCCGCTATATTTAGGTCTCATCATCGCACAGGCAGTCTATGTGTATTTCTTTGCGGTAGAGTTATTCCACCTGGTACATAAGATCCCCCATCTGGGTGAAGCGGACATCATGCTGATTGTATTGGGTTTGATTGACGTGGTGATGATTTCAAACCTGCTGATTATGGTGATTGTGGGTGGTTACGAAACCTTTGTTTCACGCCTGAATCTGGAAGGTCACCCTGACGAGCCTGATTGGCTTTCCCATGTGAATGCCAATCTGCTTAAAGTGAAGCTGGCCACTGCCATCATCGGTATTTCATCCATTCATTTGCTTAAAACCTTTATCAATGCAGAAAACCTGACCGATAAGGTACTATTGTGGCAAACCGTCATTCACATGACATTTGTATTCTCGGCCATGGCGATTGCCTACATTGACAAGCTAATGGCCCGCGCGGAAGTTCCGCATTAAGTAGTTTAAACCAGGCTGCCAATTACATAGCCAATAATAATGCCCGAGATAAGCGCGATGGTTACAGCGCGGTAGGTAAGTACATCTTTAGAATAGCCACGTTTGATAGCAACGAAAGAAACCAGATATCCGATGGCATTCAGCAGCCAGATGATAGACAAGCTAAGGACTTTCACCAATATTGGGCCAATAATCGGCACTAATGCAATGATGCCGAGTATCCATGCGAATAAATGGGAAAGCCCTGCTAATAACAACACACCAGCAGTAACGGCTTTGGCATGCCAGCCAAAATGCCAAGCTGCAAACATGACCAGCGCCAGCGTAATGCTTAATGGCAACATCCATTTCCACGCACCTCGCTTCGCTGGCGAAACAATCTCTTCTTGGGAGAATATATGGGCGTTATCAGGCTGTTGTTCTATGTTCATATCGCACAAACTAAAGGTATGGCAATAAAAACCTCAAGAGTGTAATTCAGTATCATCCTTTTTAAGCTAGAGGTTCTGAGACCAAGTTAGCACTTTATTCTGAAAGCTCTGCGATTGGAATGACTTTCTTTACCTTATCCAGGGCGCCCTTGTATTCGGTCATCTGGTCAAAATTCAGATATTTGTAAATCTCCGCACTGTTAGCGAGTTTATTGCCCACGGTTTCCATATATTCTGCATGCGTTGGCATGCGGCCCAGTTTGGCGCAGACAGCAGCCAATTCTGCTGAACCTAGATAAACACGCGCATCCTTGCCCATGCGGTTATCAAAGTTGCGTGTACTGGTACTGAATACAGTCGCTTTATCTGCCACACGCGCCTGGTTGCCCATGCAAAGGCTGCAACCTGGGACTTCGGTACGCGCACCAGCTACGCCAAACACAGAATACACGCCTTCGTCACGCAATTGCGCTTCATCCATACGGGTTGGCGGTGCGATCCACAGTCTTGTCGGGATGTTGCCCGTGCCTTCCAGCACTTTGGCTGCGGCGCGGTAATGGCCGATATTGGTCATGCAACTGCCTATAAACACCTCATCCACCTTATCACCCACGACAGCAGATAACGGCTTGATGTCATCCGGGTCGTTCGGGCACGCCACCAATGGCTCTTTGATTTCGTTCAAATCAATCTCGATCACATGCGCGTATTCAGCATCGGCATCTGGTTGCAGCAGTTCTGATTTTTCCAGCCATGCCTGCATATTGGCGATGCGACGCTGCAAAGTGCGTGCATCCTGATAGCCATTGTCTATCATGTTCTGCATCAGCACGATATTGGAGTTCAGAAACTCAATCACCGGCTCTTTGTTCAGCAACACCGTGCAACCATTGGCAGAGCGCTCGGCAGAAGCATCTGCGAACTCAAAGGCCTGTTCGACTTTCAAATCAGGCAGGCCTTCTATTTCTAAAATCCTGCCGTTAAATACGTTCTTTTTACCTTGCTTACCCACAGTAAGCGTACCTTCCTGAATCGCCGCATAAGGAATCGCATTCACCAGATCTCGCAGGGTAATACCCGGCTGCATGGTTCCCTTGAAGCGCACCAGGACAGATTCCGGCATATCCAGCGGCATCGCGCCGGTAGCCGCGGCAAACGCCACCAACCCCGAACCAGCGGGGAATGAAATACCAATCGGGAAGCGTGTGTGTGAATCGCCGCCTGTACCAACGGTATCCGGCAGAATCATGCGGTTGAGCCAGGAGTGGATCACGCCATCGCCTGGACGCAAAGAAACCCCGCCGCGGCTAGACATAAACTCTGGCAACTCGTGCTGCAATTTGATATCGACTGGTTTCGGGTAAGCGGCGGTGTGGCAGAAGCTCTGCATCACCAGATCGCTGCTAAACCCTAGACATGCCAATTCTTTTAGCTCATCGCGCGTCATGCCGCCAGTGGTGTCCTGCGAGCCCACAGTTGTTGCTTTTGGCTCGCAATAAGTACCAGGGCGCACCCCAACACCTTCTGGCAACCCACATGCTCTGCCCACCATTTTTTGCGCGAGAGTGTAACCCCTTTTCGAAACTGCCGCAGGTGTTGCTTTAATAAACACATCTGTTTCAGCCAAGCCCAAAGCCTTGCGTGCGTTAGAAGTCAGGCCGCGACCGATAATCAAAGGAATACGGCCGCCCGCACGCACTTCATCAGGCATGGTGACTGGGCTAAGCTCAAAGCTGGAAACGACTTCTCCCGAGTCATTCAACACTTTGCCCTCGAACGGTTTAATCGTAATTACATCACATGTATGCATTTTCGAAACATCACATTGAATCGGCAAGGCGCCTGAATCTTCTGCTGTATTAAAGAAAATCGGCGCGATTTTACCGCCCAGAATCACACCGCCTGTGCGTTTATTGGGAATATTCGGAATATCGTTGCCCATGTACCATTGCACCGAGTTAATCGCCGATTTGCGCGATGAGCCCGTGCCCACGATGTCGCCCACGTAAGCCAGTGGCAGGCCTTTTTGCTTCAGGCTTTCGATGGTTTTCAGGCCATCAGGCATTTTATTCACCAGCATGGCTTTGGCATGCAGCGGAATATCCGGGCGACTCCAGGCCTCCTGCGCCGGACTAAGGTCATCCGTGTTGGTTTCGCCATCGACCTTAAACACCACCATTTTGATTTCATCCGGCATGGCGGGTTTGCTGGTAAACCACTCGGCATTTGCCCAGGATTGCATGAGTTTTTTAGCATGGGCGTTCCCCGCCTTCATCAATACATCCACATCGTGAAACGCATCAAACATCAAGATGGTGCTGCTTAACGCCTTAACCGCATGCTCTGCCATTGGAGTGCTTAATAACTCAACCAGCGCTTGCACGTTGTAGCCACCCAGCATGGTGCCAAGTAATTGCACAGCCTTTTCCGGAGAAATCAGAGGTGATTTGGTAGTGCCTTTGGCAATATCGGCCAAAAATGCCGCTTTTACATAAGCCGCTTGGTCTACACCAGCGGGGGTGCGGTTTTCAAGCAGATCTGTCAGTAAAGCCTCTTCGCCTGCCGGCGGGTTTTTAAGCAACTCAACCAATTGTGCAACCTGCTCAGCAGTCATTGGTAACGGTGGAAGCTGTTGCGCTGCGCGTTCTTGCACATGCGTTTGGTAGGCTTTTAACATGGTGTTTTGCATCTTTGAGATTTGGATAAAATAATTAAAAATGTGATTATACAACCAGCTTGAAAATTCCATCATTCCTGCCAGCGCCGGTATGACTTAGTCAACGCTATTACCGGAGAAATAAATTAGTTGCTTTTATCTACATACAACTCTTTGGAAAATGGCGTGGTACAACTTGTACCTCTGGCAGAGGCTTCCCACTTATCCATCAGTGCTTTTTCGTAGCCTTTGCCGTGTTCCAGCTCCAAAAATGCACGCACTTCAAACACGTCTGCGAAGCCATTTTTATCGGCATCCATCCTGGCGATATTATCTTCCACCGTCGGGCCTGTATATCGGCCATCCTTATCGGTGAGATAACCCAATATATCATCCGCACTGGCCGCATTCGCTGCCAATAGCAAAAAAATCATCGCAACAACCTGTGCTGTCAGCCTTAGAAATCGATGTATATTCATTGTGTATTCTCCAGTCATTATGACTGATACTGGTACAAAAAGTGCAGTCTACTATGTAAACTGCGGCACAGAATGAATTTTTATTGTTTTATGCTTCGCAATGCTTTCTTTCCATTCCGCAGGCCCGGTTATGTGCACCGATTCACCCGTCGCGCTCACAGCCACCGTCACCGGCATATCCACCACTTCAAACTCATAGATCGCTTCCATGCCCAAATCGGCAAACGCAACGACACGCGATTTTTTAATAGCTTTACTCACCAGATACGCCGCGCCGCCAATGGCCATTAAGTACACTGATTTGTATTTAGCGATTACTGCTAAAGCCTCGTCACCGCGCTCTGCCTTGCCAATACTGCCCAACAAGTTGAGCTGCCCTAGCATCATCTCGGTATAATCATCCATCCGTGTGGCCGTGGTTGGACCTGCCGGGCCAACTATTTCATCCCGGACAGCATCCACCGGGCCAACGTAATAAATAAAGCGGTTGGTAAAATCCACGGGCAGTTGCTCGCCTTTAGCCAGCATGGCGGATATTCTTTTATGCGCAGCATCGCGCCCTGTCAGCAATTTCCCGCTTAATAATAATGTTTCGCCTGCCTGCCAATGGGCTATATCGGCTTTTGTGAGCATGTCTAGATTCACACGCCTGGCTTGCGGGCTCGGTGCCCAGTGTATATCAGGATAGATGCTAATGTCAGGCGGCGTGAGCTCTGCTACGCCCGTGCCGCCCAAGTTAAAGTGAATATGCCGCGTCGCCGCACAATTAGGAATAATCGCCACCGGCAGACTGGCCGCATGCGTTGGATAATCCAAAATCTTCACATCCAATACTGTTGTCAGGCCACCTAAACCTTGTGCACCAATGCCGAGATTATTCACTTTTTCGTAAATCTCCAGCCGCAACTCTTCCAGTCTGTTATGTGCGCCCTTTTGTATAAGTTCATGCATGTTAATCGGCTGCATCAGCGATTCTTTGGCCAGAATCATGGCTTTTTCAGCATCACCACCAATACCAATACCCAGCATGCCAGGCGGACACCAGCCCGCGCCCATGGTCGGCACGGTTTCCAGTATCCAATCCACGATAGAATCATTCGGGTTAAGCATCGCGAACTTGGCTTTATTCTCGCTACCGCCGCCTTTTGCTGCAATACTCACTTCCACCATGTTGCCTTGCACCAGTTCTACATGCGTTACAGCTGGTGTATTGTCTTTGGTGTTTTTGCGGGCACCAGTAGGGTCGTTCACAATCGAGGCACGCAGCTTATTCTCCGGCAGCAAATATGCGCGGCGCACGCCCTCATTCACCATTTCTTCCAATGATAGCTCGCCCTCAAAACACACACTCATGCCCACTTTAACAAACGCCACCACAATGCCCGTATCCTGACAGATCGGGCGCTTGCCTTCTGCACACATGCGCGAATTGGTAAGAATCTGCGCGATAGCATCTTTCGCCGCAGGCGATTGCTCAACTTTATATGCCTCACCCAAGGCTTGGATATAATCCGCCGGGTGATAGTAAGAAATGTACTGCAAAGCATCGGCGATGCTTTGAATAAAGTCTTCTTGTTTGATTATGCTCATCTCGAACTTTTGGCTATCGCAATGCTGGGTGTAATATCTTTACGCAAGATTTTACCATTCTTAGTGCGTGGGAAATCATGCGCAAGATAAACAGTTTTTGGCGCTTTGTAAGCGGCCAAATGTTGTTTGCCAAAGCTGGCCAAGTCATCCGGGGTGGTGCTTGAATCCGGTTTTAGTATCACGTAGCACACCACTAGCACCTTGTCTTTCTCCAACTCTTCGCCAATTGCCGCGCAATCTGCGACATCAGGATGATTTTTGTACACGCGCTCGATCTCATAGGGCGATACTCGATAACCGAAGCTTTTGATAATGTCGTCTTTGCGGCCTAAAAACCAGATGTAGCCATCCGCATCATATTTGGCAAAATCTCCCGTGAAAAAGTGGCCATTATGCTTATATTTTGCGGTTTCTTCGTCCAGATTCCAATAAAGTAAAAACAAGCCGGGGTCGTCTAATGGCACGCAAATCATGCCTTCTTCGCCCATAGCGACTTCTTCCAGCGTTTCAGGATTAAGCAATTTAATAGCATGGCCAGGTTGCGCGAATCCTGCAGATCCCGCACGTATAGCACGGAATTGACTCTGGCTTAAATAGTACGAGAACTCGCTCATGCCCACGGCTTCATAAATATCCAAACCAAACCGTTCGCGCCATTGGCTTAACACTTCGTCAGACAGGTGCTCACCCGCGCTCATGTAGTGGCGCAGACTGGGCAATTCTTCTTTTGTGGCTGTTGTTTTTTGCAAGATCTGGCGGTAAATCGTCGGCACACCAATAAAAATGGTGGCTTGATGTTTTTGAATCAAATCCAGCCATTTCTGCGCATCATTTTTCCCTTCGTGCACAATGACGGTTTTGCCCAAATACAGCGGATCCATCAGGCCAGAGCCCAGCACATAGGTCCAGTTAAATTTACCCGAGTGCATAATTCGATCTTGTGCACTGTCACTGTAATTAAACCAGTATTGCGCGGCAGGCTGACGGCCAAGCAGGGCGCGGTGCGCATGCAGAACACCTTTTGGGTAGCCTGTTGTGCCAGAGGTATACACCAGATAAGCGGGATCGTCAGCCTTACTTTTATGCACCTTATCACACCTATGGGTGGCGCTCAGACTGTTTTCCAAACTCAGTACATTCAGGCAGCCATGCGGCTCAGTATGGGTGGCTTGCGAGAGCAAGATGTGCGATAGATTAGGCGTATCCCTTAACCCTTGCACCAATTGCTCTTCCATATTTTTCCAGGCTGTCGCATCCGTCACCAGCACCGTTGCGCCTGAGTCCTTAGCCAGATAAGCCACTTCTTCAGCCGTGAGCAGCGTTGATGTCGGCACAGAAATCGCACCCATCTTCATCGCCCCTAGAAATGCGATCGGGTAATCCAGGCTGTTCGGCAGGCGAATCAGCACCCGGTCACCCACCTTAACGTTTAAATTTCGCAGCACCTGTGCAAACTGGTCGGTTTTACGCGCCAGCTCGGCAAAGGTGATTTGCGCAGTTCCAAGCGTATCATCTTCGACAATCATGGCGATATTGTCGGCTTGTGGCGTGCCGAGATGCCTATCGGTGCAGGCTGCCCCGATATTGAAATATTCAGGAATATTCCATTCCCATTTGGGAAAGTCTGTAAACATTAAAGTAGCACTCCGTATGGCCAATTTTGACGCACTACCTGAGCTGGTAGCAGTTCCAGAACATGCACTGCAAACTCCATATCTGCCGTTTTAAGCGCACGTAAAGCATGTGCGCGCAGCAGGGTTTGCAGCGCCTTGCCGAACATAGGCGGATCCAGCATCTCGCCTTCAAATTTAATCGCGCCGCCGTGCAGTGCATCGGCTTCAATCGCCGCTTTTAAAATTGCCACTTTTTGCGCCACATCGGTGGGTGATGGTGTATAAGCGGTTTTACACAGATGAATATGCCCAGGATGAATGACCTGTTTGCCGGTAAGCCCCATAGCGGCTTCCTGACAGGCGTGTTTGTATACAATGCGCGATTCGTTATCGCCATGTAAATCCAGCCAACGGCGCACATCGTGCGGCTCTAAATATTTCTCTGGCATGATATTAGCCCCGAGCAAAGTCTCCACGCCGCCTATCACGCCCTTGCCCGCGATACGTGCCTCGAACATAAGCTGGTTCATGTAAAACTGCAGCTCTTCAATCCAGTTTTCTGGCGTAATATGAATGCCCATTGCTTTGGAAAAATCGTGAATGCCGAACACCACGTGTTTAACTGTGTTGTACTGCATGAGCTCGGGCGCAATCTTGAGCGATTTTGGATGCTCAATAATCGGCTGAATAGTGATTTTCGGATTAATACTTAACAGAAAACTGGATAAATCCCGCACCTCTGCCGCGCCATAGGCCTCGCCCGCTTTCGCCAGCATCACAACATCAATATATTCCGCCATCTCGCACACCAGCCGCATATCCAGCTCGTATTCATCGGTACGGAAAGGGTTGGCTCGAATCGCAATCGTGACGTTTTGATTTACTCGTCGCAGCTCGGGCAACTCTTGTCGCAGCAAGTCGCGACTCATCTCTTTTTGCCGGCAACCATCCTCCAGGTCAAAAATCAACGTATGCGCATTGGTAAAATGTGCATGCTTTTTCATGCGCGCAGCGGCTTGCGCCATGTCCTCATATATGCCGAGACTGGGCGCGTATTTTACGGGCGGATAATAGAGCTGGATGCCCGGCCAGTAGTCACCTAACGCGCGAGCATCTATAGATAGCGCCTGTCCACCGATATGCATCATCACCTTATTTCGCCTCCTGATTATGGTTCATTCCAGCCACTCTTAATTTTGTAATGACGCTATGCATGCTGCCGTTCTCATGTGCCGTTTCCGTTGCACTGATCAAAGCCCAAAAATCATTGTCCGGCAAGTCGAGCAACGCATCGAATGCCTGCTGCTCGCGCAAACTCAGCTCGCTAAATTGCCCATTTACAAAGCGCTGCAACACGATATCAAGCTCCAGCAGGCCACGCCTACAACGCCAGGCTAAGCGCCGTTGTTCTGCTTCATTCATGTGTTCACTATCCAGCATTTATAACACCTTGATTGGTATTTCTTTTTTGGTTATTTTGCGCTCACGCGCCCGCTCGATTTTTAGGTCTTTAATTTTGGCAATCGCCGCATTCGGGTTGAGCTTTTTCGGGCACACTTCCACACAATTCATGATGTTATGACAGCGGTATAAACGATAAGGGTCTTCGAGATTCTCCAGTCGCTCGGCTTCAGCCTGGTCACGTGAGTCTGCAATAAACCGATAGGCCTGCATCAGGCCGGCCGGGCCGACAAACTTATCCGGATTCCACCAGAAACTTGGACATGACGTGGTACAGGCACCGCATAAAATACACTCGTACAGACCGTCCAGTTTGGCACGGTCTTCCGGGCTTTGCAGGCGTTCGGTTTCCGGCAGCGGGTCATTATTTACAAGGTAGGGCTTGACCGAGTTGTAATGCTCGAAAAACTGTGTCATATCGACCACCAAATCGCGAATCACCGGCAAGCCCGGCATAGGGCGCAGCACCACTGGCTCTTCTAAATCCACAAGTTTGGTAATGCAAGCCAGGCCATTTTTACCGTTGATATTCATCGCATCGCTGCCGCACACGCCTTCTCGGCAGGATTTACGTAAACTCAGCGTTTCATCGTGTTCTTTGATACGGATCAGTGCATCCAAGAGCATGTGGTCTTCCTCATGCAGTTCGATGTCGTAATCCTGCATATAGGGCTTTTTGTCTGCGTCCGGGTTGTATCTGTAAACGCTAAATTTCATTCTAGTAAACCCTCTTTTTCGGTTCAAAAGATTCCACAGTCAGTGGTTTTAAGCGCACTGGCTTATAAGCTAATGTATTGTTTTGTTTGTAAAAAAGTGAATGTTTAAGCCAATTGATATCATCACGCCCACCAAAATCCTCACGCGCATGCGCGCCACGACTCTCCGTGCGCGCATTGGCAGCGTGCATGGTGGCCATCGCCACTTCCATCAGGTTGTCCAGCTCCAGCGCTTCCACGCGCGCGGTGTTAAATACCTGGCTTTTATCTTTGATAACAATGTGCTGCACGCGCTTTGCAACAGCGTCAATTTCACCCACCCCTTTTGCCAACAAATCGGGAAAGCGGAACACACCGCAATGCCTCTGCATGGTTTTGCGCATAGCCGCACCGACCTCAGTGACACTCTCTCCGCTGGCGTTTTCCAATCGTGCAATGCGCACCAATGTAGCTTCTGCCACATTAATCGGCAACGGCTTGTGTGCTTTATTTTGTGCGATTTCAAGCGCCATTTTATCGCCCGCCGCTTTACCGAACACAACCAAGTCCAGCAGCGAATTTGAACCTAAACGGTTGGCGCCATGCACTGAAACACAAGCACATTCACCCACTGCATAGAGGCCTTTCACAGGTCGCTCATTATTAACAACCACTTGCCCATCCAGATTGGTCGGAATACCACCCATCATATAGTGTGCAGTCGGCACCACGGGTATCGGGTCGTGAATCGGGTCGACATTGGCAAAGGTTTTGGCAATTTCGCGTATGCCTGGTAGGCGCTTGTTTATTAGCTCTTCGCCTAGATGATCCAGTTTCAGATGCACCGCATCCTTGTTCTTTCCGACGCCACGACCTTCCTTAATCTCGGTCGCCGAAGCGCGTGCAATCACGTCGCGGCTGGCCAGATCTTTGGCATGCGGTGCGTAACGCTCCATAAAGCGCTCGCCCTCACTATTCACCAGATAACCGCCCTCGCCTCGCACGCCTTCGGTAATCAGCACTCCTGCATGCAGCACCCCTGTCGGATGGAATTGCCAGAATTCCATGTCCTGCAAGGGCAAGCCGGCCCGCGCCGCCATGCCCAAGCCATCACCCGTGTTGATAAACGCATTGGTACTGGCCTGAAAGATGCGCCCTGCGCCACCTGTAGCCAGCAGTGTGGTTTTGGCTTGCATGATGTGAATCTCACCCGTTTCAATTTCCAGCGCGATGACACCGAGTACATCACCGTCTGCATCTCGAATCAAATCGAGCGCGAACCACTCGACAAAAAACTGCGTATTAGCTTGTATGTTGCGCTGATACAGCGTGTGCAGCATGGCGTGGCCAGTACGATCGGCCACCGCACAAGTGCGCGAAATAGGCGTTTCGCCAAAATTCTGCGTCATGCCGCCAAACGGGCGCTGAAAAATTTTACCGCTTTCCAGCCGGTCAAACGGCATGCCAAAGTGTTCCAACTCGATAATGGCTTTTGCGGCGTTTTTGCACATAAACTCAATCGCATCCTGGTCACCCAGAAAATCCGAGCCTTTAATGGTGTCATACATGTGCCACAGCCATTTATCCTCGGCCACATTGCCTAGCGCCGCAGCAATCCCACCCTGAGCCGCCACTGTGTGTGAGCGGGTAGGAAATACTTTAGACAATACCGCCACTTTAACGCCAGCCTGTGCCAGTTGCAGCGACGCACGCAAACCCGCGCCACCGCCGCCGACAATGACTGCATCAAATTGATGGTGTTGAATCTTGTTCTGGTCTAAAACCATTTGTTAAATGTTCCATAAAATAACCGACACCCAAGCTAGATAAATCACCAGCAAAATATCTACCAGCATTTGCAGATAATTCCTCAAGTTTAGGTTAAAAATATAATCCCGCAGCACATCGCGCACTCCCAGCCATGCATGCGAAAAGAGGCATACAAAAAATAATAACGTAGCAAATCTAAACCAGGCTGGCGACACGAATGTATACCAAGCTTCATACCCTACAGGCCGTTGAACAATAAGCATAATTACGAAAAACAACACGTAACTAGCCATGATGACTGCAGTTAAGCGCTGAGACAGCCACAGACGCATGCCAGGGTATTTATCAGTAAGCAGTTGAATTAACATACAAAACTACCAAACCACAAAAGCAAAAATAGCTACAGAAAATCCTACTAACCACAGCACTACACGGCCAGAAAATCGCGCTTTTTGCAAGCTGGTCATCCAGTGTATGTCTTGCATTAAATGCCTGATGCCTGCAAAAAAATGATGGGAGAATGACCATGCCAACCCAATAAGCATGAGCTTTATAAACCAGACATTCAACAGTTCAGCTAGTGCTGTATAACTATCTTGCGATTTCACAGAGCGCTGAAACGCCAGCAAAATGAGCGGCAACATTAAAAACAAAACCATACCTGACACACGATGTAGAATGGAAACCACTGCGTTAATCGGCAAGCGGATAGTGAACAGATTCAGGTTCTTGGGACGGCTTCTGGCTGTTTTTTTCTGCATGATTCTATTTTTTCTTATTCTATTGCGGCGATTGCGACCGCCCCTGAAACCCGCGCCAATAAACGCTTGTCGAAGGGCTTTGGAATAATGTAATTTTTTCCGAATTCAAGCGCCTGCAGGTTGTATGCCTTCAAGACATCGGCTGGCACTGGCTCCCGCGCCAACTCGCTCAATGCATGTGCAGCGGCAATTTTCATTTTCTCCGTGATCTTTGTGGCTTTGGCATCCAGCGCGCCACGGAACAGATAAGGGAAACACAGCGCATTATTCACCTGGTTTGGAAAGTCGCTGCGGCCGGTTGCCATCAAAATATCATCGCGTATGGCATGTGCCACGCTCGGCAATACTTCAGGATCAGGGTTAGCTAAGGCAAAGATAATCGGATTTTTGGCCATACTCCTAATCAGTGCTGCATCCAGGGCATTTTTAGCCGAAACACCTATAAATACATCGCAATTTGGCATGACATCAGCCAGCGTTTTTGAGCTGGTTGGCTGCACAGCAAGATCGCGATTATTCTCATGCAGATCGGCTCTTTCCGCATCAAGCACCCCTTTTTTATCGACCATCGTCACATTGGTTGCGCCCATGAGCTTGAGTAACTTAGCACATGAACAACCCGCCGCGCCCGCGCCCAGAAACACAATTTTTGCGGTTGGCAAAGTTTTGCCTTGCAGCTCAAGCGCGTTCAACAGGGCTGCCGCCACTATGACTGCCGTGCCATGCTGATCATCATGGAACACAGGAATGTCGAGGCGCTTTTTAAGCTCGTTCTCAATGTAAAAGCAATGCGGCGCCGCGATATCTTCCAGATTGATGCCGCCAAATGTAGGCGCAATATTTACGACCGTTTGAATAAATTCATCAGGCGTTTTAGCATTGATTTCAATATCAAACACATCAATGCCCGCAAAGCGCTTGAACAGGACAGCCTTGCCCTCCATCACCGGTTTGCTAGCCAGCGCACCCATATTACCTAAGCCCAGTACCGCTGTACCATCGGTAATCACAGCGACCAGATTGCCTTTGTTAGTATACTTATAAGCATTGGCCGGGTCAGCATTGATTTCACGTACTGGCTCGGCTACGCCGGGCGTGTAGGCCAGCGACAAATCATCCTGCGTCGCACAAGGCTTGGACGACTCCACGCTCAACTTGCCAGGAACGGGGAATTGATGATAATCGAGTGCGCGTTTTTTTAGGTCATCCATTTATTGCTTCCAATTTTTACTCTAATTCGCTCATGTAGTGATGATCGTCTGTTAAACATAAGCCTAGCCGCCATTCCATAGGCTTATCGCCATAAGTATACGAAACGCGCTCAATACTCAACAGTGGCGCGCCTTCGCTTAAATGCAATGCTTTTGCAACCTCATCCGTTGCCGCCACAGCGGTAAGCCGCTCCTCTGCACGAATCATGCGGATGCCGTATTCCGTCTCATACATGCTGTACATCGAACCGTTATTCTCTTCCACCCTATTCGCATTCAGGCCTTTAAACTGTGCGGCTGGGACGATTATATGGTCATAAATCAATGGCCTGCCAGAAAACGTAAGTAGCCGTTTTACTTCAATCATGGCAGCACCTGCCTTCAACTCCAGAATCTTGGCAATGCGATTATCCGCTTTGGTTTTAGCGCACGATATCAACTCATTCTGCAGCAACTCCTTTTGGCCATTCACTGCGGTCAGACGTAAAAAACGCAGCTTGATACCTTCCTCGTTGTGTGTGGCGACAAAAGTCCCTTTGCCCTGGCGGCGAATCAGAATATTCTCACCTGCGAGGCTATCAATAGCCTTACGCACTGTACCTTGGCTTACTTTATAGCGTGCTGCCAGCTCGATTTCGCTTGGGATCATTTCACCAGGACGCCATTCACCGCCAATCAAGCTTTGAGTTAACAACACCTTGATCTGATCGTAAAGCGGCTTGTAACTTGGCGAAGTGTAAGTTTTATCTTTCATGGTTTACTGCAGCTATTCTAAGTTAAACAAATTAAAACATACTGAATAAAAATAGTCTAGTATTTTATATCTTATATAAGACATAAGATATTTGTTGACAGCGCAAGAAAGCCATCTATATAATCGCTGCAATACACAACTAAAACTTATTTTTATGGAACTTTGTTTTCGACCACGTCGCTCTGTACTTTATGTACCCGGTTGCAACCAGCGCTATCTGGACCGCGCGCGTACCTTGCCTGCGGACGCAGTGATTCTCGACCTGGGTGACCCGATTCTGGTGGACGCTAAAATTGAATCTCGCAACAACATTGTCGCCGCAGTAAAGCAAGGTGGCTATGGTTCACGCGAGGTGATCGTGCGCGTGAATAATCTCGATTCCATCTGGGGGCATGACGACATCAGAGCAGTCGCCAATATTGGTGCGCATGCGATACTTTTTCCTAATATAGAATCGGCCGAGCATGTGCATACCGCGCTCAAACTGCTGGATAATGCAGGCGGAAGTCATATGCCGATTATGGTGATGATAGAAAGCCCGATTGCGGTGCTCAATGCCAAAGAAATCGCAGCAGCATCCGACCGAATTGTTTGCATGATGATAGCGACATCTGATTTAACCTCACAGTTGCATGCGAGAGTGACACACGAGCAAAGCGCGATATTAACTGCATTGTCATTGGTGATATTGGCTGCGCGAGCTTATGGGCGTTGCGTGGTAGATGGTATCACCAGTGACTTTAAGAATGTGCATTCGTTTGAATACGCCTGCCGCTTGGGGCGAGATATGGGCTTTGATGGCAAAACCTTAGTGCATCCTGGCCAAATTGCCTATAGTAACGACGCCTACACGCCAAAAGCGAGCGAGGTTGCAGATGCGCGCGCAATTATTCAGGCGCTTAAAGAAGCCAATGAATCTGGTCGCGGCACCGTGGTGGTGAACGACAGACTGGTCGAGCATCACCATGTAAAGGCCGCGCAGCGCTTGTTAAAACTGCATGACATGATCGCAGAATTAGAAGAAGAGCTTATATAGATGACCGTTTCTACAAAAATCAACGCAGGTCGCTTTTTTGAAGACTTCACGCTGAATGAAGTGATTCAGCACGCAGCGCCGCGCACTGTTACCGCTGGCGATTGCGCGCTGTATATTGCGCTTACCGGTTCGCGCAACCCGCTACATTGCAGCGAACCTTTTGCGCAATCTTTAGGCTACAAAACCACGCCCATAGATGATTTACTCTCGTTTCATATCGCCTTTGGCAAAACCGTGCCGGATATTTCAGTCAATGCGGTGGCAAATTTAGGTTATGCGGATGTACGTTTTGTGCAGCCGGTTTTTGCGGGCGAGACGCTTTCCACATCCAGCCAGGTGATTGGCTTAAAACAGAATTCCAATGGCAAAAGCGGCGTGGTCTATGTACGTTCAACCTCTGTCAATCAAAGAAATGAACCTGTTTTAAGCTGGGTGCGTTGGGTGATGGTTCATAAAAACAACATGAGTGGACTTGCGCCTGAAACAGTCATTCCGGAATTACCAGGCCTTGTCGCGCCTAAAAACTTGAATATTCCAGCCAATTTTTCTGCCAAAAACTTTAATAATAAAGCCACTGGCGGCCAGTATTTTTGGGAAGACTACCAGGCAGGCGAGCGCATCCATCATGCCGCCGGCATGACAATTAATCATGGCGACCATTCACTCGCGACACGACTCTACCAGAATAACGCACGTTTGCATTTTGATGACTTTGCAATGCAATCCTCAAGCTTTGGTAAACGCCTGGTGTATGGCGGCGTGCCGATTTCAATTTGCCGCGCCTTGAGTTTTGACGGCCTGGAAAACGCCATTTCCATCTTAGCCATTAATGCTGGAACACATGCCAATCCAAGCTTTGCTGGCGATACGATCTATGCCCTGACCGAAGTGCTGGACGTTTGGGCATTACCCGACCGCACCGATATAGGCGCATTGCGTTTGCGCATGGCTGGCATCAAAAATATGCCAGTAAGTGAACTGGCGCAAATAAAATCTGAAAAAGGCTATCACCCCAATGTAGTGCTAGACCTTGACTACACAGTGCTTATGCCACGCAAAGGGAGTAATTAAATGGCAGTCCATCCAAAAGACGCACTTTTTGGCGGCGAAAAACCTTTTCCGCTGATTCCGGCATGCGAACATTTCGCCGGCAGCGAAAAGCTCATCTTAAAAGCACTTGCCCTGCAGGACAGTATCGGCGCGGTTTTTGATATTACCTGCGACTGCGAGGATGGCGCAGCAAGCGGTCAAGAACGTGAGCACGCGGAAATGATTGTACGCGTATTAAACAGCGACGCCAACAAACACAAAATGGCAGGTGTACGCATTCATGACTATACACACCCCGCCTGGAAGCAGGATGTCAACATCCTGGTAGGCGGCGCTGGGCAGGTGCTAAGCTACATCACGATTCCTAAATGCACGACGCTAGCCCAAGCGAGAGAAATGACCGCTTATATCCAGAAAATGACAACTTTTTTCGGAGTTTCACAAAATGGAAAACCACGTGAAATCCCTGTGCATATTTTGATTGAAACGCATGGCGCGCTCAGACAAGCGCATGAAATCGCCACGTTGCCGTGGGTGCAAGTACTAGATTTTGGCTTGATGGATTTTGTCAGCGCGCATCACGGCGCGATTCCGGCTTCGGCCATGCGCAGCCCAGGGCAGTTTGAGCACAGATTATTAGCGCGCGCCAAAGCTGAAGTAGTGGCGGCCGCTTTGGCCAATGGTGTTGTGCCTGCGCATAACGTGACACTGGATTTAAAAAGCGTGGAAACCACATTCAGCGATGCAAGCCGCGCCCGTAAAGAATTTGGGTTTATGCGCATGTGGAGCATCTATCCTACTCAGATTCAGGCGATTGTCGACGCCATGAAACCCAATTTTGACGAAGTGGCGGATGCCGCAAATATCCTGCTTGCTGCGCAACAGGCCGATTGGGGGCCAATTCAATATGCAGGCGAGTTGCACGACAGAGCCACCTATCGCTATTTTTGGGAGATTCTGCAAAAAGCCAAACTCACTGGCGTGGCAATTTCCAGCGAAGCTCAGCAAAGGTTTTTTTCATGACAACATCACAGTCTGCCGGCGCACGTTTTCGCGCCGCATTAAAAGCCGAGAAGCCGCTGCAAATCATCGGCGCGATTAACGCCTACCACGCCATGCTTGCCACCCAGAGCGGCTTTCAAGCCATTTACCTTTCCGGCGGTGGTGTGGCCGCGGGCTCACTGGGCCTGCCCGATTTAGGCATTTCCACACTGGAAGACGTATTGATTGATGTGCGCCGAATCACTGATGCGGTTGACACGCCTTTGCTGGTGGATATCGACACCGGTTTTGGCGGTGCCTTTAACATTGCGCGCGCTATTAAAAGCGTGATTAAAGCAGGTGCCGCTGCCGTTCATATTGAAGACCAGGTACAGGCTAAACGCTGCGGGCATCGCCCGAACAAAGCGATTGTCAGCCAGGTAGAAATGGTCGACCGCATCAAAGCCGCTGTAGATGCGAAAACCGACCTGGATTTTGTGATTATGGCGCGCACCGATGCACTGGCTGTGGAGGGACTGCAGTCCGCTATTGACCGCGCCTGTGCCTGTGTCGAGGCAGGCGCAGACATGGTGTTCCCCGAAGCAATTACCGATCTCGGCATGTACAAACAATTTGCCGAAGCTGTAAAAGTACCGGTGCTCGCCAATATCACCGAGTTTGGCAGCACACCGTTATTCACTGTAAATGAACTGGCAACAGCGAATGTCAGCATGGTGCTCTACCCTCTCTCGGCGTTCAGGGCGATGAACCAAGCCGCGCTTAAGGTATATCAATCCGTTAAAAAAGAAGGCACTCAAAAAAACGTGCTGGATTTGATGCAGACACGCGCTGAGCTTTACGAACACTTAGGTTATCACGCCTATGAGCAGAAGCTGGATCAGCTATTCAAGGAAGGAAAATAGCATGTCAGAAGCTATCACAACGCATGAACCCAAAAAGAAAAAAGGTGTTGCCCTTGCTGGCGTGGCAGCGGGCAGCACAGCAATCTGCACAGTTGGACACACAGGCAACGACCTGCATTATCGTGGTTACGACATCATCGAGCTTGCGAAATATGCCACATTTGAAGAAGTCGCTTATTTGCTCATTCACGGAGAGTTGCCCAACAAAACGCAACTGACGGCTTATCATGCCAGACTAAAAAAGCTGCGCGGCTTGCCACAGGCACTCAAAGAGGTGCTAGAACGCATCCCCGCCAACGCACATCCGATGGATGTGATGCGCACAGGGTGCTCCATGCTGGGCACGCTAGAGCCAGAGGCCAGCGACCGTAATGCTGACGTAGCAAAAGACTTGGGCGACAGGCTCATTGCCTGCTTTGGCTCAATTTTATTGTACTGGTATCACTTTAACCATAATCACAAGCGCATCGAAGTTGAGACTGATGAGGATTCTATTGCTGCACACTTCTTGCATCTACTGCATGGAAAAGCACCATCTGAATTGCATATCCGCGCCATGAACACCTCGCTGGTGCTGTACGCCGAGCATGAATTTAATGCGTCAACTTTTACTGCGCGGGTTATTGCAGGCACTCTGTCTGATATGTACAGCTGCATTACAGGAGCGATTGGTGCACTACGCGGCTCAAAACATGGCGGTGCTAACGAGGCTGCAATGGAAATTATCGGGCGTTACAAAACACCCGATGAAGCCGAAGCCGATATTATGAAACGCATGGCGCGCAAGGAAATCATTATCGGGTTTGGGCATCCTGTATATACGATTGCCGACCCAAGAAATGAATCAATTAAAGCAGTTTCTCGTAGATTAGGCGAAGATAACGGCAATATGACGCTTTTTGACGTCTCTGCACGCATTGAAGAGACCATGTGGCGCGAGAAAAAGATGTTCCCAAACTTGGATTGGTACAGCGCCTCCAGCTATCACATGATGGGTATTCCTACCGGCATGTTCACACCGATTTTTGTGATCTCACGCACCACAGGCTGGGTTGCGCATGTCATTGAGCAGCGCATCGACAACAAAATCATCCGCCCAAATGCGGAATACACTGGGCCAGAGAATCGGCCGTATGTGCCATTAGATAAAAGATAAACTTAAATTTTGTTGCGTTTAATTGCCTGTAGCAATTCAGCTTTTAAGATGAAGTGCGAGGCGCACGGAGCGCAAAAACCGGAATGTACACAAAGTACATGAGGTTTTTGAACACCGCGTAACAAAGCGATTCGCTTAAAAACTAATTGATAAGGGTAATTAAATTATGTCCGCTCACATTTCCAACGTCCGCCCTGCTCCCGATCAAGTCCTTGTTGACATTGCCAATTATGTCGCCGATTACGAAATCAAAAGCGATGAAGCTTTTGATACCGCACGCAACTGCCTGATGGATACGCTGGGTTGCGGCTTTGAAGCACTGGATTACCCTGCCTGCACCAAACTGCTCGGCCCCGTGATCGCAGGTACGATCGTGCCAAATGGCGCAAAAGTTCCCGGCACAAACTTTCAGCTAGATCCGATTCTTGCCGCTTTCAACATCGGTGCAATGATTCGCTGGCTGGACTTTAACGACACCTGGCTGGCGGCGGAATGGGGTCATCCCTCGGATAATTTGGGCGGCATTTTGGCCGTGGCAGACTATATCTCGCGTAAAAACGTGGCTGAGAGCAAAACACCGCTCACCATTAAAGATGTGCTGACCGCCATGATTAAAGCGCATGAAATTCAAGGCGTACTGGCGCTTGAGAACAGCTTTAACCGCGTAGGTTTGGACCATGTCATCTTGGTGAAAATCGCTTCAACTGCGGTGGTAACGAAGCTGCTCGGCGGCAATAAAGAGGATGTTATCAACGCGGTTTCGAATGCGTTTGTGGATGGACAAAGCCTGCGCACCTATCGTCATAGCCCGAATACCGGTTCGCGCAAATCATGGGCAGCCGGCGACGCTACAAGTCGCGCAGTGCGCTTGGCCTGGATGACCATGCAAGGCGAAATGGGTTATCCAAGCGCGCTCACCGCTAAAACTTGGGGCTTCTACGATGTGCTGTTCAAAGGCAACGCTTTCAAATTCCAGCGACCATATGGCTCTTACGTGATGGAACACGTGCTGTTCAAAATCTCATTCCCTGCTGAATTTCATGCACAGACCGCAGTGGAATGCGCCTTCCAGCTTAACAAAGAAGCTGGAAACAAATTGCAAACCTTGGAGCAAATCGCACAAATCGATAGAATCGTCATCACCACGCATGAATCTGCCATTCGCATCATCGACAAAACTGGCCCGCTCAACAATCCAGCTGACCGCGACCACTGCATTCAATACATGGCGGCAATCGGCTTAATCAAGGGCAGTCTCACTGCACAGGATTATGAGGATAAAACTGCCGCAGACCCACGTATTGATGCCATTCGCGCTAAAATGACCTGCGTAGAAAAACCAGAATATACGCACGATTATCACGACCCGGAAAAACGCTCTATCGCCAACGCGATTCAGATTTTCTTCAAAGATGGTACGAACTCAAATAATATCGCAGTGGAGTATCCCATTGGTCACCGCCGCCGCCGTGCAGAGGGCATTCCGGAATTGGTAAAAAAATTCAAAGTAAACCTGGCACGGCGTTTTGACGTGAAAAAACAAGCGGATATTCTGGCTTTATGTTTAGAGCAACCCAAGCTGGAGGCCATGCCAGTCAACACTTTTGTAGATATGCTCTCTCTATAGCCTCAACCAAAAGCTAGCAACTAATAAGCAATTAGAATTTAGGGTAAAATAGCGGTTTGTCGAACCGCTGTTTGAAAGCTTTTTATGTCGCTTACTACCCTCAATGCGCTATCCCCTCTTGATGGCCGCTATCAAACCAAACTAGATACACTACGCCCTTACTTCAGTGAATACGCGCTGATTAAGCACCGCGCCTGGGTGGAAGTTGAGTGGCTGAAAGCGCTTGCTGCAGCTAAAGAATTAAGCGAAATTTCGCCTTTTAGCGCAGACACCATTAAAGAGTTAGATAGAGCGATTGCAAATTTTAGTGAAGAAGATGCAGCGCAAGTTAAGGCCATTGAAGTACGCACCAATCATGATGTTAAAGCCCTTGAATACTGGCTTAAAGAGAAGTTTGACGGTAACCCGGAAATCAAGAAAGCCTGTGAATTCATTCACTTTGCCTGCACTTCTGAAGATATCAACAATTTATCGCACGGCCTGATGCTGAAAACCGCACGCGACATGGTCATGCTGCCATTTTTAGCCAGCCTGATTGCACGCCTGACTGAGCTTGCGCAACAATTGGCAGATCAGCCTATGCTGTCGCGTACGCATGGCCAAACTGCATCGCCTACCACCATGGGTAAGGAGTTGGCGAATGTGGTGTATCGCCTGCAGCGCCAACAGAAACAATTACAAAACAATGAAATGCTTGGCAAGGTTAACGGGGCGGTCGGTAACTTTAACGCCCATTTATCTGCCTACCCTGATTTTGATTGGGAAAGTTTCGCCAAAAAATTCGTCGAATCTTTGGGTTTAACTTACAACCCGATGACCATCCAGATTGAGCCACACGACTATATGGCAGAGTTATACGATACGCTTGCCCGCATCAACACCATCCTGATCGACCTTAACCGTGACATTTGGGGCTATATCTCAGTTGGCTACTTCAAGCAAAAAGTGAAGGCGGGCGAAATCGGCTCATCCACCATGCCGCACAAAGTCAACCCGATCGATTTTGAAAACTCCGAGGGCAATCTGGGCTTAGCGAACGCGGTGTTGCGCCACATGGCGGAAAAGCTGCCGATTTCACGCTGGCAACGTGACCTCACCGATTCTACCGTGTTACGCAATATGGGTGTAGCGTTTGGCTACGCTTTGCTGGGTTATGATTCCTGCCTGCGCGGGCTGAATAAACTGGAAATCAACTCTGAAAAATTAGCCGAAGATTTGGACAACAGTTGGGAAGTGCTCGCCGAGCCGATTCAAACCGTGATGCGCAGATATGGTATCGAGAATCCTTACGAACAGCTAAAGGAACTGACTCGTGGCAAAGGTGGCATTAATAAAACTTCATTACATGCATTCATTAGCGGCCTGGAAATTCCAGCAGAGGCAAAACAGGCGCTGCTGGAAATGACACCTGCGAGTTATATTGGTAAAGCCGCTGAGCTGACAAAGCACATAAATTAAACTTTTGGAGTTGCCAAATTGAATGCCGATAAAAATAATCCTAGACTCGCTGTGCTGATTGATGCGGACAACACCTTTAAGGTTATTCCAATCATTGATGAGTTGTTTGAGGAAATCTCCAAATTTGGAGATGCTAGTGTAAGACGCATTTATGGTGACTGGACTAGTGAAAAACTTAAAAATTGGAAGCCTATACTTCCAAAACACGCCATTCAACCAATCCAACAGTATGCAAATACTAAAGGCAAGAACGCAACCGATAGTGCGCTGATTATTGATGCGATGGACTTGCTTTACACAGCCCCCTTGGATGGCTTCTGCATTGTTTCAAGTGATAGTGATTTCACAAGGTTAGCTGTCCGCTTCAGAGAATCGGGTAAATTAGTTTATGGCTTTGGAGAAGAAAAGACACCAGAATCCCTGATAGCCGCCTGCACTGAATTTAAATATTTTGAAATTCTGTCGCAAAACAGAATATCAGAAATTGCCTCCACTTATAAAGAAGCACCAATCTCTAAAGTAGAAAAATCAAAACCTGACTCAGATATAAAACCTACAGCTGTCTCAAATGATGATGCAAAGCCATTGGCACCTGTTGTTAAAAAAACATCAAAAGAATTAGCGATGGATGCCAAGTTGGTTTCTTTGATTCGCTCAGCGATTAAAACAATATCTGAATCTAGTGAGGATGGTTTTGCTCATTTAAGCGAAGTAAAAAAACATATCGTCAAAAACTATTCGGCCTTTGACTCACGAAATTATGGTTATAGTAAATTCAGCTACTTGATCAGTACAATTGGCCTATTTGAGTTGGATGCAAAGAAACAGCGCATCAAGGACAAAAGAAACAAATGACAGAAATCCTTGTCCTCTTTTACTCTCAGGGCGGCGCAGTACGCGACATGGCGAACCTGATTGCGCGCGGAATTGAGAGTGTTCCGAATACAAAGGCACGCATTCGCACCGTACCGAAAGTTTCTGCCAATTGCGAGGCGACGGAACCCGATGTGCCCGCAAGCGGCGCACCCTATGCAGAGCTAAAAGACATGGAAGAATGCGCCGGACTCGCGCTGGGTAGCCCTACCCGCTTTGGCAATATGGCTGCACCTATGAAATACTTCCTGGATGGCACGGCTGGTTTATGGCTGAAAGGCGCGCTTATCGACAAGCCTGCCGCGGTATTTACTTCCACTGGCTCCATGCACGGCGGCAATGAAAGCACCTTGCTCACCATGATGCTGCCGCTGATGCACCACGGTATGGTCATCGTGGGCCTGCCCTACTCAGAGCCGGCTTTATCCAGCACAACGTCTGGCGGCACGCCTTATGGAGCGAGCCACATCGGTGGCGTCATGGATGACAAACCTATCACCGAAGACGAGAAAAAATTGTGTATCGCGCTGGGTAAACGGTTGGCTGAAACTGCATTGAAGTTGTCCGCCAAATGAGCCTAAGCCTGGAAGCCAGACAATTCCTGCGCAGCACGCATAGCGGCATCCTTTCCACCCACTCTGCCAAATTCGAGGGCTATCCTTTCGGCTCGGTGGCGCCTTTTGTCTTAGATCACGATTGTCAGCCTGTGATATTGATCAGCAACATCGCTGAACACACCAAAAACATTATCGCTAATTCCAAAGTGTCGTTACTGGTATTTGCCGGCATGGAAGACTTGCAGGCCAATGCGCGCCTCACCTTGCTGGGCGAAGCTGTCAAAATTGACAAGGAAGACGTCGATTTACGTGCCCGTTATCTGCGTTATATTCCACAAGCGGCGGGTTATTTTGACATGCATGATTTTGCCTTCTACCGCATCGGGATTACGCAAGCACGTTATATCGGAGGCTTCGGCAAGATGTCGTGGATGGCGGGTGTTGACATGGTGCCCCCTGCCAATCAGCTTGCAGAGGTAGAAACAAGCATCATCGAACACATGAACGCTGACCACATGGATAGCTTAATAGCGTATTGCAGGCACTTTCATGGATTTGACGCACAAGATGCGGAAATGTTAGGCATCGACTGCGACGGATTTGATGTAAAAGCCGGAAACAGTGCGGGAAACCAGCAGATACTTCGCTTTCTGTTTGAGTCACCCATCAGCGATGCGGCAACTGCAAGAGCTGCGCTGGTGGCCATGTCTAAACAAGCACGCACATGATCAAACAGTTACAGACAGGCGCGAGTGCAAGTCTGATCGCGCTTATCGTAATCTGCATCGCCTGGGAAGGCTGGCTGGCACCGCTTAAACCGCAAGGCTCGCTGCTCATCTTAAAAGCCATGCCTTTGTTGCTGCCGCTCTTTGGCATACTCAAAGGCCGACGCTACACTTACCAATGGGCCAGCATGTTCATCCTGTTCTATTTCACCGAAGGTGTTGTACGCGCTTGGTCGGATACCGGCATATCAAGCAGATTGGCGCTGATAGAAATCCTGCTGAGCGTAATATTTTTTATCTGTGCAATTTTTTACGCAAAACTCGGCCGAAACACCTCTCAATAAACGGGGGCTTCATTTATAATAAGCCCATGCAAATGCTATTAGTAAGTCACGTATGAAAATACTCCTGTCGAATGATGACGGCTATTTTGCGCCAGGCCTGAATATTCTGGCGCAGCATATCTCGAAAATTGCCGAAATTACCGTGGTTGCACCCGAACGCAATCGCAGCGGGGCGAGCAACTCGCTTACGCTGGACAGGCCCTTGAGTGTGCGCAAAGCCAGCAATGGCTTTTTTTATGTGAACGGCACGCCGACAGACTGCGTACATCTGGCACTCACCGGCTTAATGGATTCTCCGCCAGATATGGTAATCAGCGGCATTAACGATGGCGCGAACATGGGCGATGACACCATTTACTCCGGCACGGTCGCAGCGGCAATGGAAGGCTACCTGCTGGATATTCCTTCATTTGCCATTTCAATGTCGCAGCACAACGCCACCCATTTTGAAACCGCCGCCCGCATCACGGTTGAACTGGTTCAGCATTATATAAAAACAGGGCTCGCATCACCTACTTTGCTCAACATCAATGTGCCGGATGTGCCCTATGATGAGTTGCAAGGCAAAGTAGTCACCCGTCTGGGCAAGCGCCATAAGGCAGAGCCCGTGATGCAGCTTAAAACGCCGCGCGGTGAAACCGTTTACTGGGTGGGCGCAGCAGGCCAGCCCAACGACGGTGGCGAAGGTACCGATTTTTATGCGATTGCACACAATCAGGTATCGGTTTCACCGATTCAGGTCGACTTAACCAAGCACAGCCAGATTGCTGCACTGAAAGACTGGTTAATCTAGTTATGGCGCTGGCAAGACCAAGTACAAAAAGCGGTATCGGCATGACTTCGCTCCGCACGCGTGAGCGCATGCTGACCCGTCTGCGAGAGCAAGGCATTAAGGATGAAGTCGTGTTGCATGTCATGGGCGAGATTCCGCGCCATATCTTTGTGGATGAGGCCTTGTCGATTCGCGCTTACGAAGATGTTTCGCTGCCTATCGGCTATAGCCAGACCATTTCACAGCCGTATATTGTGGCACGCATGACCGAGATTCTGCGTCATGGCAAACAGCTCAATAAAGTGCTGGAAATCGGCACTGGCTGCGGTTACCAGACTGCTGTTCTGTCACGCGTTTCTAAAGAGGTGCTCTCGCTTGAGCGCATCCGCCCGCTGGTGATGAAAGCGCGCGGCCATTTACGCACACTCAAATGCACCAATGTGAAGCTGGATCACGCAGACGGAAGCGCCGGGCTGGGCGAATATGCACCGTTTGACGGCATCATGGTGACCGCTGCCGCGAGCCATGTGCCAGAAGAACTGCTCGTACAGCTTGCTGTCGGCGGGCGCATGGTGATTCCCATCGGCACCAGCACGCAAACACTGTACCTGATCGAACGCACTAATGCCCAATCTGGCAACGAATATAAACAGACCAAGCTGGAACCGGTAAAATTTGTGCCTTTATTAGGCGGAGTAAGCTAGATGCGTTTTACTGCAATTCTATTGATATTATTTTTAACCGCTTGCGAAACCAATCCGCCCGCGCCAGTGATTGAGCGCGCACCGCAAACACCCAAAGAAAAACCAACCGAAGCCAAAGCAACTGATACTAAAATAGCAACTGCCAACGGAGGTAAGGACTGGCGGCCGGATAGCCATATCGTCAAAAAGGGCGATACCTTGTTTGGGATCGGCTTGGAATACGGGCTTGATTACAAAGAGATTGCCACAGCCAACCATATTGAGCCGCCCTACCCGATTAAAATTGGGCAGAAAATCGATTTATCCAGCTTCAAAACCAAACCTGCAGCGGTCATAGAAGAAGCCAGCACCACGGAAGATGGCGTTGTGATTACGCCGATGAAAACTGAACCGGTAATAGGTGATAAAACCGTAGTGGAAACCAAAGCAGCGCCTTCTGCAGTAACCCCGGTGTTAACCGAGCCCAAAGCCGTACGTGAGCCTTATAGTCTGGAAGCACTCAACCGTGCCACGCCACCCCCCGCCGCCAAGCCTGTAGAAACCAAACCTGCAGAAGCCAAACCCGCTGACACAAAACCTGCCGATACAAAACCTGACATCGCCAGCCCTGCCGACGATGAATCCATTACCTGGGCATGGCCCACACAAGGCAAAGTGGTTGCCGGCTTTAACGAAGCCAGCAACAAAGGTATTGATATTGGAGGCGCTACAGGCCAGGCGATTCTCGCCGCCAGCAGCGGCAAGGTGATTTATACCGGCTCCGACTTGCGCGGCTATGGCAAGCTGGTTATTGTTAAGCACAATAAAACTTACTTATCGGTGTACGCGCATAACAGCAAAATCGTGGCAAAAGAAGGCCAAATCGTGACGGCTGGCCAGAAAATCGCCGAAATGGGCAATACCGACTCCAGCACGGTCAAACTGCATTTCGAGATTCGCCGCCTAGGTAAATCAGTTGACCCGGCCAAGTATCTGAATCAGAATTAGCACATTACATCATCCGGGAGATGACCATGGCCGCACCGAAAAACTACAAGAAAGATCCCAACAAATACGCAAAGAATGCCGATATCAAGGCTGATACCCTTTCAAAAACGCTGTTGTCTGTCGTGGGTTTCGGGCTGATGATCATCGGAATTATCGGCATCGCCATGGAGTTCTTTAAAGAAGGCGGCTGGTTGAAAACCGCTCTGGCATGGCTGTTTGATTCCACCACGCACATGATGTTCATCCCGGTGATTATTTTTGCGGCATGGCTGCTCAATCGCTGGATGTCTACTCCGAACAAAAATGAAAGCAAGAAATCCGGCAATATACCCTTGTACGCCATGATGGCGGTCGGCTTGTTTTATGTTTACCGCATTATCACGACGGGTGGGTTTTAACTAAATTACGCAATAAAAAAGCCACTTCAAAAAGTGGCTTTTTTTACAAGACTACTATTTACAACGATGCTAACTAACTCTTTTTAGCAGCTTCAGCAGCATAATGTTCGCGCACCACCGTCATATCACGCTCGCGCGCCCATTTGATGATTTCATCCAGCGCCGGCGCACCGATCTCGCCCACCTGGGTATGTATGCCCGCTTGCTCGCGAACCACCAGAATACCAGGGATTTGCGCCACCTCGAAATAATCGCTGATTTCCGGGTCAGCTTCTGTATTCACCATGCCAAACACGATGTCCGGGTTCTTCGCTGCGGCCGCCTCAAATGTAGGCGTAAAGGCCACGCAAGGATCGCACCACGGTGCCCAGAAATCCACGATCACGAAATCGTTATTTTCAATCGTGTCTTTAAAGTTTGCTTTAGTTAATGTCACAACCGCCATGATTTTTTGCCTTAAATTTAGTAACGCGTGATTCTAACAGAGCTTGGCTTTTTAGTTAAGCGCTTATCCGTCTTGGTCTCTAAGGTGTTAATTTATTATTGTGCATACAAAAACACTTAAACTAGATGCCGCGCAAGCCAATATCCATGCGGCTTCCAGAGCATCTGTTTTATTAGCTTTATGTCTGAATTGGCCTGCCCCAAGTTTCTGTAAAGAACAACTCGCCCAGAGATTTGCGCTTACGCGCTGCCGTTTCGCGCGTTAAAGCTTCGCCGGTAACGGTGGCAATGTCGGCAGGATAACCCACGCAAACCATCGCCATGGGCGTGAATTGCGCTGGAATCGCGAAATCCGCACGTGTCTTATCTGCATCAAATCCGCCCATCTGGTGCGCCATCAAGTCCATGCTGCTTGCCTGAAGACACAGGTTCTCTGCCGCCGCGCCGGTATCGTATTGCGACCAGCGGTTTGCCTGCTGGTTATGGCCAAATAATGTGTCGGCACATACCAGCATTAATACAGGCGCATCTTTCACCCAACTCTGGTTGCCGGGCGCCAGGCAATCAAACGCGCGTTGCCAGGCATTTTTATCTGTATTTTTATCCCACACGATAAAGCGCCAAGGCTGATCGCCATAGCACGAAGGCGCCCAGCGCGCGGCCTCCAGCAAGGCGATGACTTGCGCTTGCGTGACCGGTTTGGCGGCATCGTAAGCGCGTCCGCTCCAGCGATTGGCAATCGTCTCATTAATTGGTACTTGGGTAATGGCGGGCTTTTGCATGTTTAATCCTGATTTATTTGGTTGACGATACTACTTAGCTGGATTCGCTGCTGGTAATTTTACACCCTCAATCAGCAGCGTAATCTCAACATCGTCCCCTACCGGCGCATCTTTTTTAAACGGCCAGGTAAAGCCAAAATCGCTCGCTTTGAGTGAAGTGCGCGCCTCGAAGCCGGATCTGTGGCCGCCCCAAGGGTCGCTGCCAAAACCTAGCACTTTAAAGGGAAAGGTGATTTCTTTTGCGACGCCATGCATGGTCAGGATGCCTGTCATCACGCCTTCGGTATTGGATTTTGCTTCTATTTTTTTGCTTACAAAGGTCATTTCGGCAAACTTATCGGTATCTAAATACTCTGCTTCCTTAATGTGCTTATCACGCTTGGCATGGCCACTATAGACGCTCAACATATTGATTTTCGCCTCCACCGACGAATTGGCCAGATTATTCGGATCGATCATTATGTTGCCTTTGATGTCACTGAACATGCCCGAAGTTTTTGAGGCCACGTGGCGAATGCTCCAGTTGGCGAAGCTATGGTTCTCATCAATCTTATAGGCTTCCTGCTCTGCAAGTGCATGGCTACAGACCAATACCAGAGCGGCTCCCAGGGCAATGTTTTTAATTAAACTATTCACGTTATTCTCCTGTTAATTAGAGTTTTGGCAAATCAAACAATAATATTTCTGCGTTATCGGTGGCTTTAATCTGAACTGTCTGGACAGAATCGAACATTGCCGCATCGCCTGCATCAAGTTGCTTCCGGTTAATTTCCATGCAACCGCTCACCAATTGCAAATAAGCGCAGCGGCCCTCTTTAAGCGCATATTCCAGCTGCTTTTGTTCACTTAATTTTGCCGCATAGAGCGCCATGTCCTGATGAACTGTAAGCGAGTCATTTTCACCATTTTCTGACGCCAGCAAACACCATTGGTTCAGCTTTTGCGCATCGGTAAAAAACTTATCCTCATAACTCGGCGGCAAATTCTGCTGATTCGGCATAATCCAGATTTGCAGCAAATGCACGGGTTCGGTGTCAGACCCATTGAACTCGCTATGCCTGATCCCCGTGCCAGCAGTCATACGCTGCACGTGGCCTTGCTTAATCACTTCCACATTGCCTAGGCTATCTTTATGCGCTAAATTGCCTTGCATAATATAGGTGATAATTTCCATATTGTCGTGCGAATGCATGCCAAAGCCTTGTGCGGGCGCAATCACGTCCTCATTAATCACGCGCAATACCGAATACCCCATCCAATCCGGGTCGTAATAATGAGCGAACGAGAAGGAATGGTAGCTATCCAGCCAGCCGTGGTTCGCATGTCCGCGCTCATGTGAGGCTCTGATCTGCATAAGACAACACCTTTCATGTGCCAATTTTTGATACTTTGGTGTGCTAATATTAAGCTTTAAAGCCTAATTATCAAGCGATAAATCAATTGAATTTGACAGATACTGCCCACACAGACCAAAGTTATATGCAGCTTGCCTTGAAGCTTGCACAGGCAGCAGCACAGGCAGGCGAAGTGCCCGTAGGTGCGATTGTCGTTAAAGACGCCGTGGTGATTGGTCGCGGCAGTAATGCTCCAATAGGTTTACACGACCCCACAGCGCATGCCGAGATTGTCGCCATGCGTGAAGCGGCAAAGCACCTAGGCAATTATCGTTTAGTGGATTGCACGCTCTACGTCACACTGGAGCCCTGCGCCATGTGCTGTGGCGCGATACAGCATGCGCGTATTGCAAAGCTGGTGTATGGCGCCAGCGACCCGAAAACCGGCGCGTGCGGCAGCGTCATTAATATCATGGCGGAGCCAAAACTCAATCACCATACTGAAGTCATTGATGGCATTCTGGCTCAGGAATGTGGCGCAGTATTAACTGATTTTTTTAGACAGCGCAGATTAAATAAAAGCCAATAAAAATCCGCACCAAATAAAAAACCCGCACTTGGCGGGTTTTTTATAGCTTAAAAATCACTTAATCGTTACTGCCCATTAAGCCCATCAACAATTGCAGCAAACTGGTGAACAGGTTGTAGATGCTCATGTACAGGCTTAAAGTTGCCATGATGTAATTGGTTTCGCCCCCCGTGACAATGCGGCTTACGTCATACAAAATAAAGCCGGAGAACAGCAGTACACCCACGCCGGATAGCGCCAGTGTCATCGCTGGGATTTGTAAAAAGATATTGGCTAACGAGGCCACAATCAGCAAAATAATACCCACCAGTAAAAACTTGCCCATAAAGCTGAAGTCTTTTTTGGTGGTAGTTGCAATGCCCGCCATGGTCATCAATATCACACCGGTGCCGCCTGCGGCCAGGCCAACGATCTGAGCGCCATTACTTAAATTCAGCGCATGTTGCAAAATCGGCCCTAACATCAAACCTAATACAAAGGTGAGACCTAACAATAACACCACACCAATGCTGCTGTTACGATTTGCAGAAATCGCCGCAAACAGACCGTACATCACCGCCAACGCGCCAATTGCAAACATAAATGGATGCTCTGCCGCGAACGCAAAATTCATTTTCATGCCAATCATCGCACCAATCACGGTTGGAATCATGGTCAGGCCAAGCATGGCGTAAGTGTTGCGCAGCACCTTGTTTTGCGTGGCTAAACTACCTTCACGGCCTAATACTTGAATATTATCTGACATTGTTATTTCCTTATAAAAACTTGCCAAATGGCAACATCGATAAGATAGCGATTATTGGTAAAAGTTTCAAGTGAAATTATTATTAAACACGTGCTTTATCTGCAATTGCAACGTCTGCAACCCCTTGTATTCATTGGCTTCCATGGCATATACCGCGGTAATGGTTTCAGGCAAATCATCGCTACAATTAAAATAAATCGCATCAAACCGTTTTTGCTCTTTTTCTAATATTAGCTTCGAATGTTTTTCGCCGATAACGCGCTGATTAATCACTTTAAAATCATCGTTAAACAGCGGTAGCGGAAAGCCTTGACCCCATGCCTGGGAAGCCAGTGTCTGCGCGGCCTGCAGGCTAATCTCATTTGCGCTTAAATTGCCATCAGTTTCCATTACCGCTTGCAAATCTGCCTCATTTAGCAGTGTGCGGGTCACAGCTTCAAACGCCTGCTGAAATGCTAAGAAATCCACTTCACGAATGCTCAGGCCCGCTGCCATGGCGTGGCCGCCAAACTTGATAATCAATTGCGGATGATGTTTGGTGACTAAATCCAGTGCGTCGCGCAAATGCAAGCCGGCAATGGAGCGGCCAGACCCTTTCAATACCCCTTCGCCCGCATCTGCAAACACAAGCGTAGGACGATGATATTTTTCTTTCAAGCGCGAAGCCAGAATGCCGATGACGCCTTGATGCCAATCGGGCTGATACAGACTCAGGCTGAATTGTTCGGCCACTTCAATGTTATCCAGCGCTGTTAGCGCACTGTCCTGCATATCGGACTCGATATTACGCCGCTCCATGTTCAGCTCATGCAGCGTCTGTGCTTTTTGCAGCGCATCGGTTTCCGTTCCTGCCAGCAAGCAGGAGATGCCCAGCCGCATATCATCCAGCCTGCCAGCCGCATTGAGGCGCGGCCCTACGTAAAAGCCCAGATCCTGCGCAGTGGTTTTTTCGGGTGATTTTCCGGCGATTTTCAGCAATGCTGTAATGCCTGCACAGCAAGCATTTGCGCGGATGCGGCGCAAGCCCTGCTCGACCAGAATGCGGTTGTTGACGTCCAACTTCACCAGATCAGCCACCGTGCCCAGTGCGACCAAATCTAGCAACTCCGTCAAATTGGGTTCAAGTCGGTTTTCAAAAGCTCCGCGCGCTCGAAGCTCTGCGCGCAACGCCAGCAGCACGTAAAACATGACGCCGACGCCAGCGAGATTTTTACTGGGAAAATTGCAGCCATGTTGATTGGGGTTCACGATGCAAGTGGCATCTGGCGTAGTGTCGCCTGGCAAATGGTGATCGGTAACCAGTACCTGCAGCCCCAGTGAATTCGCAGCTTTTACGCCATCGACACTGGCGATGCCGTTATCCACCGTGATCAGAATATCCGGATTTTGCATGGCGGCGAGCGCGACGATTTCAGGCGTTAAGCCGTAACCATATTCAAAGCGGTTGGGCACGAGAAAATCGACGTTAGCGCCCATACTACGCAAGCCCTTTACCGCTACTGCCGTGGCGGTTGCGCCATCTGCATCGTAGTCGCCGATCACAAGGATTTTTTTATTCTGCTGAATTGCATCGGCCAAAAGTTTCGCCATTTCAGCACTATTGGTGAGTCGTTCGGGTGGGATGATTCCAGCCAAAGAAGTTTCCAATTCGCTTTTATCAACCACACCGCGCCCCGCATACAGCCTTGCGAGCAGCGGCGCTACGCCCGCCTCTAGCAGGTGCTGATACGCACTTTCATTCACTGTCCTCGTCTTAATCTGCATCATTGACCAACTGCCCACCACCGTAACACCAGATGCTGTTGATGACCGGCAAGCGCTTGGCTTCGCGCGCCAGATTGACAGGATGTTCGAACAACAGCATTTGCAGTTCGTTTTGAAATGCGGCCCATTGGATTGCACCCGCACCTGTTGGCAAATATGCGCTAATATCCTTATTCAATGCGGTTTCTGGCGCGCTCGTTTCTATGTGAGGATTGGATTGCAAGCTTAGGAACCAGGTGGTTTCATGCCAGAAAAACTGCATGCCATCATTGGAGAAATGCTGATTGAAAGCGTTTGTCAGGGCAGCTGCTTCATGGCTTTCCAGCAACAAAGGTGCGGGTGCAGCCAAACTGAAGCTATCACGCTGCAGCACCAGATGCACTGGTGCGGCATATAGCCAGTAAGCGCTCCCCGCCTGATTGCCAGCCTGCTGCCAGGCAAGCGCTGCATTGAGTCCTTTGGATTGAAACAATTTCTGAAGAAAAGCGAACATGCTGGCTATTTTAGCATTTAAGCCAAACTTTTAGCGCCAGCATCCGCCCAATAAAAAAGCCGCCTCCCTAATCAATACGGGGTGCGGCTTTCTGACTTACGAACAACTACCAGTAATCACGGTCGTGATGTTTACGATGCCCATAACCGTGGCCCCTCTTCCAGCCTCTACGCTCGCCTCGGCCTTCACGATAACTTACTTGTGACACATAACCACCAGACCTAACTGAAACATTTACTGGAATAAAGCGGCCTGGGTCACGGTCCGTTACCGTTGAATATTGACGGCCGTTATACTCGTAATTTACCAGGTAACCGGCAGGAATGTTTTGCCAATTGTCCACCGTCTCGCAACGCTCAACCGGACGCGTTTCTACACGCTCGCGGCCACGGTTGCCATAACCACGATCATTATCTACACGATCCCCGACAATGGCCCCTACGCCAGCACCCACAGCAGCAGCCGCTACACGGCCATTGCCACGACCAATCGTGCTGCCTAGCAGGCCGCCCGTTACACCGCCAATAACCGCACCACCCAATGAACGTTGTGGCGCTTCGTAATAACTTTCTCGCACGTACTCAGTACGGCATTCCTGACGTGGCGAGTTCACACGCTCATATTGTGGCGCCACAGAAATGACACGGGCGCGGTCTTCGTAATTATCGTCACGATCATCATGGCTTGCCAGTGCAGGCAATGAAACAGTCGCAGCTATTAAACCAAATAATAATGTGTTACGCATTTTTAAATCTCCTTAGTTATCTCTGCAATTATTATTACCAAAAAACATTGTGCAGGTGAGTGTTCAACGAGGCCGCTTTAAACTTTGCCGACTTCAAATTGTAAATAAACTGTAACTCATGATTTTACTTAGCGAATAGAAGTAGTGAATTACAATGAATCAACGGCTGATTAAACAATCAAATTTGTTATGTGACTGGAGTTACTGTGCAGGTTTGCCATACGCCTATACTTGCCCACATGCCGCGACAGACGGCAATACTAAACTACTGGAGAATGATGATGAAAACTTTAAAAGTAATGCTTGCCAGCGCGACGCTGCTATTTACCAGCATGGCCTTTGCAGGTGAATTTGGCGACCACTGCACCACCGGTTTATCCAATGGCGCTCTGGTCAAAACAAAATGTGAGATTAACGAATTATATAAAGGCAAAACCTATTGTTTTGGTAATCAGGCTGCAAAAGATTCATTTTTGCTTGACCCGGACAATACGATTACCAAAGCAGCTGCTTTTTATGCTAAAAACGCTGAGCCTGAGCGCGAAAAAATCAGCCAGGCCGATGCACTGAAGCAAATTAACAGCAAAACCTGTGATTTGAGCAATAAGGATGCAGGTTACTTAGAGTTCGATAAAATGGATTTGCGCCACTGCAAAATGGTGAATACCAGCTTTTTTGGCGCCTATCTACGCGGCGCGAATTTAAGCGGTGCCAATATGCAGAAAAGTTATTTAAATTTGGCCCGACTTGAAGGTGCAGACCTAAGCAAAGCTGATTTAACAGATGCCACGATTTTTCAGGCTATTTTTGATAAAGTGAATTTTGAAGGCGCCAACCTCACCAATGCCCGCATGATAGGCACGCTAGGCGATGTGAATATGAGCAACGCCGTCATTAAAAACGGTCGCTTTGGCCTGGATATTGGCAACCAGCCGATGGGCGCCATGCGCTTTGATGCGATTGGCGGCAATTTTGCTAATACCAATTTTGAAGGCGCAGATATTAATCGCAGCAACTTCAGGTTTGCTAATTTACGCAATGCCAACTTACGCAATACGGATTTGTTCCGCGCCGATTTTAGCAAAGCCGATTTAACAGGCGCCGATATTACCGGTGCAAAAATGGGTGAGGCTATATTAGACGGAACGATTATGACCAACGTAAAAGGCCTGGAAGCGATTAAAGGCTACGATGAAGCCAAAGGTAAATGTGTAAATTGCGCGCTGGTGGCAGAGGTGCCAGAAACAAAAAAGTTAAGTGAAGCTAATATGATGACGGCTGAGAATCCAGCAAAGAGCGCCTGCAAAATGGGCGCGAGATTCTAGCTAACTATTAGCTTATCTAGTCTGGCGCGGTTAAGTCTAGTACTTACCCGCGCTTTTTTCTGCCAAATCAATCAACCCTGTACGACCTCTGGTTCTGGCACACCGCACATGCGATTTGCAGGCACGGCAATATCGATCAGCCTGGGTTTTGGCAGGTTCAGATTGTTCATAATTTCAACAAACTCATCTCGCGTTTTTCCTGCCAAGCGTGGATTAATGGCCATTTCTTGCCCGATGCAGCTTACACGGCGGCCATTGTAATCATGGCCTGGACACACCAGCGTGTCTTCTGGCAGAGTAAATAATTTATTCACAATGCTATCGTACATGGCGATTGCACTGCCACCCTGAAAGTCTGTTCTGCCGCAGCCATTAATTAATAAAGTGTCACCTGTAAACAAGCGGTCGCGCCACAAATAAGAGATACTACCCGGCGTGTGCCCGGGCGTAGCAATGACCTTGATGGTTTCTTGCGCAAAGGCAATCACGTCGCCATCTTTTAATTGCAAATCAGCGGTTTCCGCGCCGCATGCCCTCGCGACGCCAGTGAGCGCATTGGTTTTCTGGCGCAACATACCGCCACCTGTGATGTGGTCTGCATGCACATGTGTTTCAAGCGAATATTTAAGCATACATTGATGCTGCTTTAACAAAGCAAGGTGGTCCTCTATATGCGTATCCACCGGGTCAATAAACACCGCCTCACCTGCCGCTGTATCCGCGATGAAATAAGTATAAGTCGAAGAAGCTTTATCAAATAATTGCTTAAAAATCATAGGGGTGTTCTCAGAGAGCGTTAAAAGTCCGGCTGGCGTGATATTATATTATATGTTTTAATATAATATTAAATTACATATTATCTCCTGTTTCAAACCAACCCATGTCTGAAATTAAAGAAATAAATTTTGATGTGCTTCGCGCCTCAGCTGACAAAGCTTCCTCTCTGATGAAGGTACTGGCGAATTCGGATCGCTTAATGCTGCTATGCCAGCTCTCGCAAGGTGAAAAATCCGTAGGCGAATTAGAGCAAATATTGGATATTCGGCAGCCTACACTGTCACAGCAGCTCACAGTGTTACGCGAATCAGAATTGGTAGCAACACGGCGTGAAGGCAAGAATATTTTTTATAACATTTCAAGCCATTCAGCATTAGCCGTGATGCGGGTTTTGAGCCAGGAAATTTGCAAACCTTAAGGAAATCATGTCAATTCAAATCACCAAGCATTCAGAGAGTTTTAGCACTGCACCGCAAATCGGCGTGGAAGATGTTACTGAAATCGCCCGGTTAGGTTTTAAAACCATTATCAACAACCGTCCTGACGGTGAAGGCGGCCCTGATCAGCCAGCCAGCGCACAGATTAAAGTCGCAGCCGAAAAATCAGGCCTGGCTTATTTTTACATTCCCTTCAGCCCGGGCAACATGCAGCCTGAGCATGTTGTAGAATTCAGCGCGGTTTATGCCGCTGCAGCCAAACCAGTGCTTGGCTTTTGCAGAACAGGTAACCGTGCCGCGACCATATTCAAGCAATCCCAAACAAGCACCGAAGCAGTTCATCCGCCAGTTCAAAACCAAAGTTCAATGGCATGGTTAAAAGGAAAATGCGTCTTTAGCCAACTTTGCAGCTGGTATAAAACCAAATGCCCGCTCATGTTCTTGTGCCGTAATTGGTGTAAAAAAGCCTGACCTTGAACCCAGGCTCAAACTGGACGCCACCCAAAAATTGATAGCACTATGCTGTTAGATGCAAACTTGATCAGCATCGCATTAGGGCTGTTTACAGGACTGGTGTTAGCCGTAACCGGTGCGGGCGGCTCGATTCTAGCAATACCGCTATTGGCTTTCGGCTTACACCTCAGCATGGCACAGGCCGCACCCATCGGCTTGCTTGCCGTGATGCTGGCTTCCTGCGTCGGCGCTCTGCAAGGCCTGCGGGTGGGCATTGTGCGCTACAAAGCCGCCACGCTGATCGCAGGCTTCGGCATTCTGTTTGCACCACTTGGCGTTTGGCTGGCGCATCTCGCATCAAACCAGCACTTGAGTCTGATCTTTGCTATTGTACTTGGGTATATCGCCTGTCGTATGTGGCACCAAAACACACAAAATCTGCAGCCGGATGATTACAAGCCTGCGCCGGCCTGCGTGCTGAACCCTGCGACATCCAGATTGTTCTGGACAGCGCCGTGTACAAAAAGGCTGATGATCACAGGCAGCCTCGCAGGCTTTCTTTCAGGCCTTTTGGGTGTAGGTGGCGGCTTTGTCATTGTGCCAAGTTTACGTAAAGTCAGTAACTTTGATATGCAAACCATCATCGCCACTTCTCTCATGGCTATCGCCATCGTCTCAGTCGTAAGCATTTCAATCTATCTGCTGCACAGCAATATTCTTTGGCAAATCGCCATTCCATTTGCCGCGAGCACCATGGTCAGCATGTTGATCTTCAGGCTGATCAGCCCTAGAATACCGGTAGTCATTAGCCAGCGCGGCTTTGCCGTGCTGGCGTTAATTGCAGCATTAATGCTGGCTGCTAAAGGTTTTTCGGCTTTTTAACAAACACAGGCTGCCACTGCAACATTAGCTAGCTGCGAGCTTTTCCAAAGCTGGTCGATTGGTCAGTTCTACATGGCCGCGCCCAAGCGTAACCCAGCCCTTTTGCTCAAAACGTTTCAACTGGCGGCTCACCACCTCGCGCGCAGTCCCAAGTTCATCGGCTATCAACTGATGTGTTCTGCTGATCGTGGCGCTGCCCGTATCCAGCAGCAGCTTGGCCAGGCGGGCATCCAGGCTATGAAATGCCACTTCGTCCAGCAGCACGATCAGATCACTGATCAGCGCGCCGTAGTTGGTCATCACAAAAGTACGGAACACTTTCGAATCAACCATCAGTTGATTAAAAGCGGCAGAAGGGATAATGACATCCTTTATCGGTTCTTCGACGATTGTTGATGCTGGATAATTGCTATTGCCCAATAAACACGTCGTGGTGATCACGCAAGTTTCCCCTGCTGCCACACGGTAAAGCAAGATTTCGCGCCCTGAAGATGACATTTTATACACGCGCGACTGACCTGCAAGCCGCATCACATAAGCCCCGCAGGCACCGCCTTCACGATAGCCGATTGTACCTACCGGCGCTTCCACAATCCTTGCGGATTTAGCCAGAATGTCGCGCGCGTGAGGCTCCAACTGCAATAATGGCGGAAAGCTCTCCAGCCAAGATAAATTCTCCATTTTCTATCCCCTAAAAAGCTGACTTGATTATTATGTAACCCGCAAACTGTCAGCATTCGCTTATTGTTGCAACATCTCAGCTTATTTTCCACAAAAACATTAATCGCCGATTAACCTATTAATCATTTCCAAACCAAAACCAACGCCAAAGCCATTCACATCGCTTTGCACAGCTCCCAGGCCGTCTTTGCGGTTGGTACTGGACAAATCCGCATGCAGCCAGGCCACATCGTTTTCGATGAACTTGCCCATAAAACGCGCCGCGTGCATATGGTCGCCGCCACCTTCCATGGTACATTGCTTGATATCGGCAATGTCGCTGTCCAAATCGCTATCCATGTCTTCTTCGTAGGGAAAAGCCACGATGCGCTCCCCTGCTGCTGCACCCGCCCCTATTGCCTTGCAGGCCAACTCCGGGCGATTGGCAATTACGCCACTCATACGGTCTGTCACAGCCACGGCCATACTGCCTGTGAGTGTGGCGTAATCCAGAATCGCATCCGGCTTCTGACGAGAAGCCAGTGTAAGCGTGTCTGCCAGCACCATCCGGCCTTCTGCATCAGTATGCACGACTTCAATCGTCATGCCATTTAATGTAGTGACGACATCGTTTTGCTTATAGGCGAGCGGGCTGATGTGATTCTGCGCAATCGCCAGCCAGCAATCGAGTTTAACGGGTAACTTTTGTAAAGTTGCAGCCGTTAGAATCCCCAGCGAGACCGCGCTGCCGTTCATGTCTTCGTGCATGCCCTGCATATACTTGGCGGGTTTCAGGTTGTGTCCGCCCGTATCAAAACAAATGCCTTTGCCGACCAAGGCGATGTGCTTCCTGGCCTCCTTTGGACTATAGGTTAAATGCACGATCGCAGCATCTTGCGGCTCAGAGCCCTGCCCCACCGCATAAAATGCACCGGCGCCCATTTTTTTGAGTGCAGGCATATCAAACTCCTCCCAGGCCCAGCCGTATTGTTTAGCTAATGTTTTTAGCTTCTCACGGTAAATGGTGGGCGTCAGTTCGTTAGGTGGCAGCATGGTCAAGCTGCGGCACAGCGTATTGCCTGCCACGCGCGCATTCACATAGCTGTAATCGTGCTCGGCTTTAAAGCCATGAATGCTTATTTCTTTCAACGGCTTAGCTTTGTTGTCTTTTTTACGGCTTGGCAGTTCGGCTGCATTGACTGTTGCCACGTAATAAGCCGCACAAGCATTCGCTTCACGCGCGGCGCCGTCACCAAACACACAAATCGCCAAAGCCTCGGGCTGCTCATCCAGCAAAGGTTTTACAGCCTTGCGCAGCAGGGTATGCTTCTGAAATATGCTGAGATTTTCGCCTAACATTACGAAGCTGGCCACGCCGCCATCAGGCAGTTCAATGACGATTGGCGTTTTATTCAAATCTTTATATTCACCTCTGGTACGTTGCAGCTTGCGCTCGAGGATTTTGGCAAACGGGAAATTTCTTTCTGTTTTTCCCTCCAGCACAAAAAGTATGTGTTTTTCAGAAGATAATGTTTTTTCGCTGCCAATAGCAGCATGTTGTATTAATTTTATTGACATTTAATCGCCCTTAACTCTTGTATAATATCTAAGGCCATGATAGCAAAATTGTTATCTGTCGTTCTACTAAACCATGTTTTAACTTGACCAAAATGCCTAAAAAAGACACACTTACAGCTTTATAGGACATTCTAATTCACGTTTGCCCTCTGCGTAGATTATACGCGCAGCAAACGCGACACGGAGAAATCTCACGCATGGCAATGAATCAGCAGACAGGGCAACCTTTAAAAATGGTGCAGGAAACAGACGCACAAGAAACGCAGGAATGGCTTGACGCGCTTACTTCAGTGATTGAGAACGAAGGCACCGAGCGTGCTCACTTCCTGCTTGAAGCGATGATTGACAAGGCGCGCCGCTCAGGCAGCAATCTGCCTTACAATGCCACGACCGCTTACGTAAACACCATCCCGACCCATTTGCAACAGCGCTTGCCGGGGGACCCGGAAATGGAACGTCGCATTCGCGCCCTGGTGCGCTGGAACGCCATCATGACAGTGCTGCGTGGCAATGAAAAATCGCCAGGCGTGGGCGGCCACATCGCCAGCTTCCAGTCAGCCGCTACTTTATACGACACCGGCTTTAATTATTTCTTCCGCGCGCCAAATGAGAACTTCGGCGGCGACTGTGTGTATTTTCAGGGCCATTCATCGCCCGGCGTATATGCACGTGCTTTTTTAGAAGGCCGCATTACTGAAGAACAAATGGATAACTTCCGGCAGGAAACTGGCGGCAACGGCCTATCCAGCTACCCGCACCCGTGGTTAATGCCAGATTTCTGGCAGTTCCCAACGGTTTCGATGGGGTTAGGGCCGCTGCAAGGTATTTACCAAGCCAGATTCTTGAAGTATCTCCACGACCGCGGCATTGCCGACACCAGCGACAGAAAAGTATGGGTGTTCTGCGGTGATGGCGAGATGGATGAGCCTGAGTCGCTAGGCGCGATTTCATTGGCCAGCCGCGAAAAGCTGGACAACCTCATTTTTGTGATCAACTGCAACTTGCAGCGCCTGGATGGCCCGGTACGCGGCAACAGTAAAATCATTCAGGAGCTGGAGTCTGACTTCCGCGGCTCCGGCTGGAATGTGCTCAAAGTGATCTGGGGTTCATACTGGGATCCATTGCTGGCCATGGACAAAGATGGTTTGCTGAAAAAACGCATGGAAGAATGCGTGGACGGCGAATATCAAAACTTCAAGCAAAAAGGCGGTGCTTATACCCGCGAGCATTTCTTCGGTAAATATCCTGAGCTGAAAGAAATGGTGGCAGCAATGAGCGACCAGGACATTTGGCGCCTGAACCGCGGCGGACATGACCCGCACAAAGTATATGCAGCCTACCACGCAGCAGTAAATCACAAAGGCCAGCCAACCGTGATTCTAGCCAAAACTGTCAAAGGCTACGGCATGGGCGAAGCGGGGGAAGCTCAAAATACCACGCACCAGCAAAAGAGCATGGATATTGAGTCGCTGAAAAAATTCCGCGACCGATTTGACTTGCCAATTTCTGATGAACAAGTTGAGAACTTGAGTTTTTACAAACCTGCGGAAAACAGCCCGGAAATGAAGTATATGGCGGAACGCCGCGCAGCCATGGGCGGCTTTGTGCCACAACGCAGGCGCAAAGGTAATGAACTCAAGGTGCCAGAATTATCTGCCTTTGAAAATATGCTTGGCGCAACAGGCGAGCGTGAAATCTCTACCACCATGGCGTTCGTGCGCATACTTTCTACGCTAGTGCGTGATAAAGAAATTGGCAAATATATCGTACCAATCGTGCCTGATGAAGCACGCACATTCGGCATGGAGGGCATGTTCCGCCAGCTTGGTATTTACGCAAGCCAAGGCCAGCTGTACGAGCCAATGGATTCCGACCAGGTGATGTACTACAAAGAATCCAAAGACGGCCAGATTCTGGAAGAAGGCATCAATGAGGCCGGCTCGTTCTCCAGCTGGCTAGCCGCTGCCACTTCGTACAGCGTCACTGGCGTGCAAATGATCCCGTTCTACATTTTCTACTCCATGTTCGGCTTTCAGCGCATCGGCGATCTGGCCTGGGCAGCTGGCGACAGCCGTGCGCGCGGCTTCCTGCTTGGCGCCACCGCAGGCCGCACCACGCTTAACGGTGAAGGCCTGCAGCATGAAGACGGCCATAGCCATTTGATGTCCGCTACCATCCCGAACTGTATTTCCTACGATCCTACATTTGCTTACGAATTGGCTGTGATCGTTCAGGAAGGCTTGCGCCGCATGGTGCAAAATCAGGAAGACGTGTATTACTACATTACCGTCATGAATGAAAACTACAGCCATCCAGAAATGCCCAAAGGCGCGGAAGCCGGCATCCTCAAAGGTATGTACAACTTCAACAAATCCAAGGCCAAGGGCGAAAAGGTGCAATTGATGGGCAGCGGCGTGATTCTGCGCGAAGTGATTGCAGCTGCAGAACTGCTGGAACAAGATTGGGGCGTTTCGGCCGACATATGGAGCGTGCCGAGCTTTACCGAACTGCGTCGCGAAGGCCTAGAGTGCGACCGCTGGAATATGCTCAACCCTGAAAAACCACAGAAACTGAGCTATGTCGCCCAGTGCCTGAAAGATGCAAAAGGCCCTGTGATCGCCTCAACCGACTATATGAAGAGTTTCGCCGAGCAAATTCAGCGCTTTGTGCCGAATAAATTTGTAGCACTCGGCACCGATGGTTTTGGCCGCTCAGATAGCCGCGAAGCCTTGCGCGATTTCTTTGAGGTGGATCGCCACTATGTAACCATAGCCGCACTTAAAGCCTTAAGCGATGAAGGCAAGCTGCCTGCAGCCAAAGTGGCCGAGGCGGTAAAAAAATACAAGCTCAATCCGAATAAACCAAATCCAACGAGCATTTAAGGATAAAACAAGATGGCATTAAAAGAAGTTCTTGTTCCTGACATCGGCAATTTTGATTCTGTCGATGTCATTGAAGTATTGGTCAAGCCAGGCGATACGATCGCCAAAGATGATTCACTGATCACAGTGGAGTCTGACAAGGCTTCAATGGATATTCCTGCGCCGTTTGCCGGCGTGGTGAAAGAAGTTAAAACCAAAATTGGCGATAAAATCTCGCAAGGCTCGTTGATTTTAATGCTCGAAGAAAGTGCGGCAGGCGCAGCAGAAAAATCGCCGGCTCCTACAGCCGCGCCAGTAGCGGAAGCGCCAAAAACTGCAATACCCGAGCAACCTATTCCCGAACCTACTCGCCCTGCACCGGAGCCACCAAAACAGGTGCAGCCCGCACATCAGCCGTTGCCAGTCGGCGAAAGTATTGTGGTAAATGGGGGCAAACTTTCCCATGCCAGCCCGTCCGTGCGTAAATTCGCACGCGAACTGGGCGTGAATCTGGCACTGGTAAAAGGCAGTGGTGCCAAAAACCGTATCCTGCAAAGCGATGTGCAAGCCTTCGTAAAAGGCGAACTGGCCAAACCGCGCACCGAAAACATGGGCGCAGGCTTAGGTGCGCTAGCTACACTGCCAATGCCGGTGATTGATTTCAGCCAGTTTGGCGAAGTGGAAACCAAGCCGCTTTCACGCATTAAAAAATTATCAGGCGCCAATTTGCACCGTAACTGGGTCACTGCGCCACATGTCACGCAATTTGATGAAGCAGATATTACCGACCTGGAAGACTTCAGGAAATCCATGCAGGCGGACGCAGAGAAACGCGGTGTTAAATTGACCATGCTGGCCTTTCTCATCAAAGCTTCAGTCAATGCGCTTAAAGCTTATCCAAACTTCAACTCATCGCTTTCACCGGATGGGGACAGCCTGATTTTAAAAAATTACTACAACATCGGCTTTGCCTGTGATACGCCAGATGGTTTAGTCGTGCCGGTGGTTAAGGACGTGCAGCAAAAAGATGTTTTGGATATTGCACGTGATTTGATGGAGCTTTCCTCAAAAGCACGCGAACGCAAGCTTAAAGTTGAAGAAATGCAAGGCGGCTGCTTTACCATTTCCAGTCTTGGCGGTATCGGCGGCACCATGTTCACGCCCATCATTAATTGCCCGGAAGTGGCGATTCTTGGTGTTTCGCGTTCCAGCATGCAGCCTGTTTACAATGCTGCCACTAAAGAATTTGAGCCACGTTTGATCCTGCCGCTTTCGCTCTCTTACGATCACCGTGTAGTCGATGGCGCCGACGGCGCACGTTTCACCAGCCATATGCGTATGATGCTTTCTGACGTGCGTCGCCTCTTGCTGTAACAGGAAATTGACATGAGCAATATAATTGAAGTTCTAGTTCCAGATATCGGCAATTTCGATAGTGTAGATGTGATTGAAGTGCTGGTAAAAGCTGGCGACAGCATTGCCAAAGAAGACAGCTTAATCACCGTGGAATCCGACAAAGCATCGATGGATATTCCTGCCTCTCAAGAGGGCGTGGTGAAAGAAATCAAAGTCAAAGTGGGTGACAAGGTGAGCAAAGATTCGTTAATCCTGCTTATCGAAGCTGAGGCCGCCACAAGCCCTGCAACTAAACAGGTGGCAACACCCGCACCTGCGTCAGCGCCAGTAGCGGCTGTTGCAGCACCCGCTCCCGCTGCACCAGCAGGCAACAACGACATCAATACACAGGTGGTCGTGCTGGGCTCGGGCCCTGGCGGCTACACCGCAGCTTTTCGCGCAGCAGATTTAGGTTTAAAAGTTGTGTTAATTGAACGTTACGCCACGCTCGGCGGCGTTTGCTTAAACGTAGGCTGCATTCCTTCCAAAGCCTTGCTGCATACTGCCAAAGTAATTACCGAAGCCGAAGAAACTTCACACCACGGTGTGAGTTTTGGGGTGCCAAAAGTCGATATTGAACAACTGCGCAACTGGAAAGCCAACGATGTCGTAGGCAAGCTCACCGGTGGCCTGGCACAGATGGCAAAACAACGTGGGGTTACCGTTGTTCAAGGCGTGGGTAAATTCACAAGCCCAAATCAAATCGCCGTGACCGCAACAGATGGCAAAGTCACCACAGTAGGCTTTGAGAACGCGATTATCGCTGCAGGTTCGCAAGCGACTAAATTCCCTGGCGCGCCGGATGACGAACGTATTATGGACTCCACCGGCGCATTGGCTTTGGCAGACATTCCGAAACGCATGCTGGTTATTGGAGGCGGCATTATCGGGCTGGAAATGGGCACGGTTTACGATGCACTTGGCACAAAAGTGAGCGTGGTTGAGTTTATGGACGGCCTGATTACCGGCTGTGACCGCGACCTCGTGCGCCCCTTGCAAAAGCGCATGGAGAAGCGTTTCGAGAGCATTATGCTATCCACCAAAGTTGCAAAAATGGAAGCCAAAAAAGACGGCATCCATGTAGGCTTTGAAGGTGAAAATGCACCTGAAGGTGTACAAGTGTACGACCGCGTGCTGGTATCGATTGGCCGCCGCCCTAACGGCAAGAATATTGGTGCAGAAAACGCTGGCGTGACAGTGGATGAACGCGGTTTTATCAGTGTCGATAAACAAATGCGCACTAACGTGCCGCACATTTTTGCCATTGGTGATATCGTGGGCCAGCCCATGCTGGCGCACAAAGCCACGCACGAAGGCAAAGTGGCTGCCGAGGTGATTGCTGGCTATAAGGTGGAGTTTCAGGCTATGGTGATTCCATCCGTCGCCTATACTGACCCGGAAGTAGCCTGGGCTGGCATGACGGAAACCGAAGCCAAAGCAAAAGGCATCGAAATCGAAAAAGCCAGCTTCCCATGGGCGGCCAGCGGACGCGCGCTTTCGATTGCGCGCACCGAAGGCTCGACCAAGTTAATATTCGATAAAGAAACCCACCGGGTGATTGGTGCGGGCATTGTTGGCGTAAATGCCGGCGAGCTGCTGGCCGAAGCCGTGCTTGCGATTGAAATGGGTGCAGATGCGCATGATTTGGGCTTGACCATTCACGCACATCCAACGCTGTCTGAAACGGTTTGCTTCGCTGCGGAAGTTAAAGAAGGTACGATTACCGACCTTTATATTAAAAAACGTTAAAAATTACAACAACCAAGAAAGAAGAAAAATAATGCAAGTTAATCGTCAAGCCCTTATCTTAGCACTAACCTTACAAACTTTATTAACCGGCTGCGCCAGTATTACTAAAGATTCGAACCAACCTGTAAAAATCGAAACATATTCTAAAAGTAATCAGGCTGTAATCGGCGCCAAGTGCACCGCGAAAAATGAACGTGGCGAGTGGACGACCAACACTCCAAATTCAGCTTCCGTGCACCGTTCAGGTCAGAACTTACTTGTCAGCTGTGAAAAAGAAGGTGAAGAACCAGGCTTTGCAACGGTTATTTCACGTGCTAACGGTGGCATGTTTGGCAATATTTTATTTGGCGGAGGTATTGGCGCGATTATTGATCATAACAAAGGTACTGCTTATAGTTACCCTGATTGGATACGCGTCATTATGGGTGACAACCTTGTTTTTGACAGAAAAAACAATAAGGACAACGAAGTCATGTTAGGTCAACCAGCCTCACCTGAAGAGTTAAAGAAAATTGAAGTAGCAAAAGCTGCTGAAGAAAAAGCTGCACAGGAAAAAGCAGCTCAAGAAAAGATAGCTGCGGAAGCTAATAACATTCATTAAGCCATTCACGATTAAGGCAAGTACAAACACTTGCCCGTTTTAAGGACAGGCAGCAGGTACGATATCCGTGCCGATAAACTCCGGCTTAACCTTGTGCAATTCCAGGGCAGCTTCTGCCGTCACCGCCTTAATCAACAAGCTGCTAAGCGATTTACCCGGACTGCGCAGAGCCTTGGTAGCACCTTTTATTCCTTTTGCATGCAGATCATTTAGCAAATTAATGGCGAGCTGCTCATCTTGAAACAGGCCAAATGAAATGGCGTGACGCCACTGCGAATCTTGCACGATAATCAATTCCTGCACGCCTAAATCTTTAATTTCAGCCGCTTTTTGCTTTGCCAGTTCCGCATTTTTTAAAGGCGGATAATATACCCAGAACCGTCTGTCCTCCTGCGCGCCCTGCTCCTGATTGACCTCACCTTGCAAACCCAGTCTCGCCAATACCACTTGCGCTGCCGGCAGATTGGTCTTGGTGAAATTCCCCCATTTGTAGCAGCTTGTCGCTTGCGCTTCGACCGGCGCCGCCACTGTCACTGTAGCCGCTGGCGGAGCCTCTTTCTTGGGCATTGTTTCCAGATCTTTGGCGCTTAATATTTTCAGCTTTTCCGGCTGTATCGATCTATCGGCAACCACTGGCTGAGGTAAGATTAAATCCATATTAAAATAAGCCAGCAAACCCACATTGAACAGCACCAGCAACCAAACCAGTAATTTCATCTACACTCTTTCTCTAACAATACCAAGCCTTGCAACACTAGGTTTTTTACAATGATAACCTGTTTTAAGCCGGGGATTAAGTTGGCATTTATGGCTTCAGCAATTTTGCCAGCATCGCCGCCACTCATCACCACCTTTGGCATTACACCGCAATGCTTCTCAAGCTGCTGACACATTATAACAATTGCGCCAGAAGCCGCATTCAAACAGCCAGTCTGCATCGCGTCCTGCGTATTGATCGGGAATGTACTCATGGCTCCAGAAGGTATATTTAGCTGAGCAGCATGATGGCTTAACGATTCGTGCATCAAGCGCAGGCCCGGCATGATAGTGCCGCCAAGATATAATCCGTTCTCGCCGATATTGTTATTGGTGGCATCTTCTATTAATGCATCAACCGTAATCGCTGTACCTGCATTCACGACAACCGCCGCGTGCCTATAAAGATGCCAAGCCGCAATCAGCGCCGCCCAGCGGTCTGCCCCTAATGTGTGCGGTTTCTGATAGCCGTTAATCACGCCACAGGCCTGTACTTTTGCAGCCACAAAATGAAACTCTTTGCCTGTTGCCTGCAATAGCTGCGCGACTTGATGCGCAACGGCTTCTGCCGCGACATTTGCAATAATGGCTTTCTGCGAGCGCATGGCGTCCTGCGGTAAAGACGAGGTAGCGATATCCGCATTAAAGCATGATTCTACTTCTGACAATTTCCCTTCAGCATCTGCCAGCGCCCACTTGGTGCGGGTATTGCCAATATCAATCACTAAAAACACACAGTGCCTTATCTGCGACAATTTGCCACATTCTCAGTACGCGCGTTAACCAATATAATCTCACCATTATTTAACCATTCTAGGAATAAGGTTATGTTGCCATTCAAGAAGAAATACATTGCATTTACGACCATTCTAACATCATGTTTGCTTAGCGCAGTTACCCTCAGCGCGAAGGCAGAGCACCTGGATTTGCCGAGCATTGAAATTCACGCCGATAAAATTAGCGACGAAAACAAATCACCACTCAATACCAGTGACACAGCGAGCCTTTTAAGTGATGAGCCGGGCGTTAGTCTTTATCGTGCCGGCGGAGTATCCAGTTTACCTGTTATTCACGGTCTAGCCGATGACCGGGTGCGTGTAAAAGTAGATGGCATGGATTTAGTTTCTAGCTGTGCTAACCACATGAATCCGCCACTTTCTTATATTGATCCTGCAAATGTAAATAACCTGCAAGTGTTTGCAGGAATTTCGCCGGTGAGTCTTGGCGGCGACAGCATCGCAGGAACCATACTGGTCAAATCAGAAACACCGGAGTTTGCCGAATCTGGACAAGACCTATTAGTTAAAGGCCAGATTAATACTTTTTACCGCAGCAATAATGACGCGCGTGGCGTGAATCTTTCTGCTAGCGTAGCCAATGAAAATGCCTATATGCGCTATACAGGCTCAACGGTTGAAGCAAATAACTATAAAGCAGGTGATGATTTCAAGTCCACATTGTCAACAACCGTTAGAAACTGGCTAAGAGATGGTGAGGAAGTTGGTTCTACCGCTTACAAGTCACGTAATCACGCCTTGGCTTTCGGCTTGCAGCATGAAAACCATCTATTTGAGTTCAAGTTAGGCTTACAAGATATTCCATATCAAGGCTTTGTGAATCAACGTATGGATATGACCGGAAATGATAGTGAACAATATAACCTGAGCTACAAAGGCAAGTATGACTGGGGCACATTAGAAGCACGCGCTTATCACGAGAGAACGCGCCATAGCATGCAGTTTGGTGACGACAAGCAGTATTTTTACACCAGCATGATGGGTACTGCGCCAGGCATGCCCATGGACACAGAGGGCAAAACCACTGGTGTTACTGTAAAAGGCGATATTAATCTTTCACAGCGCGATACATTACGTATCGGTGCAGAATATCAACGCTATCGTTTAGACGACTATTGGCGCGCATCACCACCCGGACTGATGATGAATACGATGATGGGGCCGAATACTTTCTGGAACATCAACAATGGCGAACGTGACCGCTATGATGTATTTGCAGAGTGGGAAGCAAAGTGGAGTGAGCAATGGTTCTCTCAGCTAGGTCTGCGCAGCAGCACGGTAAAAATGGATACTGGGAAAGTACAGGGTTACAACAATGGCGCGGGTATGATGGATTACGGCGACCCAACTAATCCGGCAACGATTCCGGGTGCTTTTAATGCCGCCGATCGCTCTAATACCGATAACAATATAGATGTTACCGCTTTGACGCGTTTTACGCTGGATCAAAACCAAGCTTTTGAAGCGGGTTACGCCATGAAAACTCGGTCCCCTAATATCTATGAGCGGTTTGCGTGGTCTAATAACAACACCATGGTGATGAACATGAATAATCTATATGGTGATGGTAACGGCTATGTCGGCAATTTAAATCTTAAGCCTGAAACAGCACATACATTAAGTGTTTCCGGCAATTGGCATGATGCGGCGCAGCAGCATTGGAACTTAAAAGTAACGCCGTATTTCACCTATGTGGATGATTACATTGATGCGGTCGCTTGCACAAAAGTTGGTAAAACATGTCCAGCGCGTACCGATGGGTTTGTTAACTTAAGCCTAGATAATCAATCTGCTCGTTTATACGGCGTAGACCTGTCAGGGAAAATGCTTTTGGTGCAAAACACGGGTATGGGCAGCTTTGAGGCGAAGGGCACGTTAAGTTATGTGCGCGGTAAAAACAATAGCACGGATGATGATTTATACAACATCATGCCGCTCAATGCGAACTTGGCTTTGGTGCATTATTTCGGTGGCTGGTCTAATACTCTTCAAGCGAGACTGGTGGATAGTAAAGACAACGTCCAGGCGGTGCGCAAAGAACTTAAAACTGCCGGTTACACGTTGTTTAATTTTTATACCAGTTACGATTGGAAACACGCACGACTGGATTTGGGTGTTGAAAACATCTTCGACAAACATTACTACGACCCATTAGGTGGCGTATACCTTGGTCAAGGCGCGACAATGGGAACAGGCGTAGCACATGGTGTATCTGTACCGGGCATGGGGCGCTCTGTAAACGTTGGCTTAACCCTGAAATATTAAGCAGTGTTTAAAGTCTGCGCGGGTTAAACTCCGCGCAGACTAATCTCTCCTGCAGAAAACCGCTGCAAACCAAGCGCGGTTTCTACCAGCAAAATACCGTCTTCTGCCACGCTCTTCACTACGCCCTGCACATCACGCCCATCCGGTAAATGCATGCGTACCGGCTTGCCGTGGTATGCATGGTGGCTCAGCCATTCGTCCCGCAGCCCAATAAATCCTTGCTGTTCAAAGCCGCTCAACACATCTGCCAGGTGTTTCAGCAGCACGCCCAGCAGTTCGTTCTGATCAATTGGCACACTCGTGCTCGCCAAATCAATCGCAGGCTGGTCAATGTTATGCAGCACATTTTTTGGCAGATTCAAATTAACGCCCACACCGATCACCGCCGCGCTCGGGCCTTCCATATCACCCTGCAGTTCAATCAAAATGCCCGCCAGTTTTTTACTGTCAATCAGCACATCATTGGGCCATTTAAGCTGCGCCTGGTTTATGCCAAAGCCATGCAGCGTGCGCATCAGCGCCACGCCCACCGCCAGACTCAAGCCGGAAAGCGCTGCTGCCCCGCATTGAAAGCGCCATAACAATGAAAACGTTAAACTAGAACCCAAATGCGATACCCAAGTTCTACCACGCCGGCCCTTGCCGCTGGTTTGCACGTGTGCCGCCACGCATGTGGCATGCGCCGCATGTTTGCTTTGCATAAGAATAGTATTGGTCGAAGCCACTTCATCCAGCACTTCCAGTTTAAACCAGGCGCGCTGCTCGCCGATAGCTTTAAGCACTTCATTTTCATCTAAAAATTCAATGGCTTGCGGCAATTTGTAACCCCGCCCGCGGACCGAAAAAACTTCAATCCCCAAAGTTTCTGCATGATTAACCGCATTCCATATCGTGGCGCGCGTCACCTTAAACTGCTGCGCCAAATCCTCGCCGGAATGGAATTTTCCATCCGCTAGCAGTCGCAATATTGGAAAAGTAAGCGCGTTCATATAGGGCAAGAGTTTAGCACAGCCATATAGAACCCCATAAGCTGGTGTAAAATAACAGAAACTTAATTAAACTTGCTGCCATGTCATCCGAAAAAACACCTGTACCGCCTGCCTCCAACTTTATTCGCGGCATTATCGACCGCGACTTGGCCGAAAATAAATTCGCCAACAAGCACTGGGCAGGCAGCCCCGGCGATGCAGCGCACCAAGCTACTGGCCCGGTGGATACCGCCAAAATCCGCACGCGTTTTCCACCCGAGCCGAATGGCTATTTGCACATCGGCCATGCTAAATCTATCTGCCTGAATTTCGGCCTGGCGCGCGATTACGGCGGTATTTGCCACTTGCGATTTGACGACACCAACCCAGAAAAAGAAAGCCAGGAATATGTCGACAGCATCACCGAGATGGTGCACTGGCTTGACTTTGGTTGGGAAAATAATGGCGAAAGTAATTTGTATTTTGCCTCTGATTATTTTGATTTTATGTACGCGGCGGCAGAAAGCCTGATTGAACACGGCCATGCGTATGTGGACCAGCAAACCGCCGATGAGATGCGCGCCAACCGCGGCACATTGACTGAAGCAGGTAAAGATTCACCTTACCGCAACCTCAGCGTTGCCGAGAACCTTGCCATCTTCCGCGGGATGCGCGATGGCAAACACCCGGACGGCAGCATGGTGCTGCGTGCGAAAATCGACATGGCCTCGCCCAACATCAACATGCGCGACCCTGCCATTTACCGCATCCGCCGCGCGCACCACCACAACACTGGCGACAAATGGTGCATCTACCCTATGTACACCTTTGCGCACCCGATTGAGGACGCGCTGGAAACCATTACCCACTCCATCTGCACGCTGGAATTCGAAGACCAAAGGCCCTTCTACGATTGGCTTCTGGAGCGGCTTGCAGAGGCATCTCTTTTAGCACATCCGCTGCCGCACCAATACGAATTCGCGCGGCTCAACCTTACTTACGTGGTGCTATCCAAACGCAAACTCATACAACTGGTGGAAGAAAAACATGTATCAGGCTGGGATGACCCGCGCTTGCCTACGCTGGCAGGTGCGCGCCGCCGCGGCTATACGCCGGAAGGCTTCAGGCTGTTTGCAGACCGTATCGGCGTAAGCAAAGCTGATTCATGGATTGAATACACCATCCTCGAAGACTGCATGCGTGAAACGCTGAACGAGGCCGCAGAGCGCCGCATTGCCGTGCTAGACCCGATTAAACTAGTGATTGATAACTACCCTGCAGGCCAAAGTGAAGATTGCTTTGCGCCTAACCATCCGCTAAAACCGGAGCTTGGCAAACGCACTATTCAACTTTCAAAAGAGCTCTGGATAGAGCGCGAAGACTTTATGGAAGAACCCAGCAAAGGCTATTTCCGCCTGTTTCCGGGCAACATGGTGCGCCTGCGTTATGGCTATGTGGTGAAATGCCTAAGTTGCGAGAAAGACGCCGCAGGTAACGTCACCGTGGTGCATTGCGAATACCTGCCGGATACCAAATCCGGCACACCGGGCTCCGATAGCGTGAAGGTGAAAGGCAATATCCACTGGGTTTCCGCGGCACATGCCTACGCGGCCGAAGTGCGCCTGTACGACAGATTATTCAAAGAAGCGAATCCTGGAAGCGGCGATAGAGACTTTTTGGATGACATTAACCCGAATTCGGCACAGACGATTACCGCACAGCTTGAGTTAAGTTTGCAAGACGCAAAACCCGCCGAAACCTTTCAGTTTGAGCGCCACGGCTACTTTGTGGCAGATAGAAAAGACAGCACGGCAGGCAAGACTGTGTTTAATAGAACCGTGACTTTGAGGGATGCTTGGCAAAAGTAAGGAATACTATGAAACTCCCAATAAAATTAAACTTTCAAGATGCTACTGGCAAAACTTTCGAATTCGACAAACTTGAAACTTTTCTTGATTTTATTAAAGTGGAGCAAAGATTTTGGGCTGAAAAAGCTTCAGAACTTTTACAAACAAAAGGATTTACTAATCCCTACTTAAATATTGAAGCCATTTTTCAGTTAATACTCAATACAACAAAAACTTGGAAAAAAGATTCAAAGAATTTAGAAGAATCAGTATTTTCCACTCAAGTTCAAAGCTTGAATACTAGCCAGCTAAGTATAATCCACACAAAATGGATATGGAGTGGTCAGCCATTTATTCCTGCTTGGCTAAATGCCTACAAAGTTTCGCAAGCAGCTGGAGAAGGCTTTATCCAAGCCACGCTAACTAGAACAATACCTAACTTCAGCAACTACGACTGGCTTAAAGGCTATCTTTTAGCATATGAATTTGAATTGCAAGGTGAATCATTTATTACAAAACGAAGAGACTCTGAAGCGCAGGCTTTTGAGCACTTAAGAGGCGTACTCGTTGAACAAAAAGACAATTTAGTGAGCGAAATTTCTGATTTCGAAACAAATGCTGACAATGTAACAAAAACTTACGTAGAGCATATGCGGCTCGAGGGGCCCGCAAAATACTGGAAAGACCGTGCAGAAGAATGTAAAGAGCAAGGTGAATACTGGGCTAGGTTACTAGGCGCAACAATAACTTCAGCAGTAATTATTTTTGTATTTTTAATGGCTGCATGGCTACATGCTTATAGCACAAAAATTAATTTAAATACTCTCGAAGGCGCAGTTATATTCGCTGCAACTATTTCTGTGTTTGCATTTGCAATAAAAACCCTATCCAAACTAACGTTTAGCGCATTCCACTTGCAGCGAGATGCTGAAGAACGTGAACAACTTACCCATCTATACTTGGCTTTAAGTAATGATAATAAAGTTGATGCTGAATCAAGAAATATTGTACTGCAAGCCTTGTTTAGCAGAAGTGATTCTGGTTTACTCGCTGGCGACCATAGTCCAGCAATGCCATCCATTCAAGATGCCATCAAAGCAGCCGGAAAATAACATAAGGAGTCATTATGCGCATCGCTAACAATACCGCCGAGCTTATCGGCAACACCCCACTGGTTAAACTCAACCGCGTTGCGGCAGGCATAAATGCCACAATCGCCTGCAAGCTGGAATACTTTAACCCCGCCAGCAGCGTAAAAGACCGTATTGCCGTCTCGATTATTGATGCGCTCACCGCTGCAGGGCGCATTAAACCGGACACCATTATTTTAGAGGCCACCAGCGGCAACACGGGCATCGGCTTGGCCATGGTGTGTGCGGCGCGCGGCATTAAATGTGCGTTTGTGATGCCGGAAACCATGAGCCGCGAGCGCAGGCTGCTACTAAAAGCTTATGGTGCAGACTTGATTTTAACCCCCGGGCCGGACGGCATGCCGGGTGCGATTAAAAAAACCGAAGAACTGGCGGCAACCGATGCGCGCTACGTGATTGCGCAGCAGTTTGATAACCCCGCCAACCCGGAGATACACCGCACAACCACGGCAGAAGAAATCTGGCGCGATACCGATGGCAAGGTGGATATTTTCGTCTCCGGCATCGGCACCGGCGGCACCATTACCGGCGTGGGCGAAGTGCTGAAAGCGCGCAACCCGAAGATTCAAATTATCGCAGTGGAGCCGGATGCCAGCCCGATACTCTCCGGCGGCGTGCGCGGCCCACACCCGATTCAGGGCATCGGCGCAGGCTTTGTGCCCTCCATACTCAATACCAAAATCTACGATGAAGTGATTCGCGTAAAAAATGATGATGCCATGAATACCGCGCGCCGCATGGCGACCGAGGATGGCCTGCTGGTGGGCATTTCATCCGGCGCGGCAGCCTGGGCGGCGATGGAAGTCGCCAAACGGCCAGAGAACAAGGGCAAACTGATTGTGGTGATTATTCCATCCTTCGGCGAGCGCTATCTTTCGACCGTGCTGTATAGCCACCTTGAGGTGTAGCAAAACCTTTCTTGGATATTCTTTTGAAAAATTCAATTTGAACGCCATCTTTGTTTTATGGTCGATGTAAGGGCGAGCACTTAAGGCAAGCTCGAACTTACCCAAAAGCCTATAATTAACAGTATCATAATAGCTAGATAGACTAGGCAGAAAAACAACAGATACCTATGCGACGCATTTTAATTATCCTTGTACTTATAGCAGGCGTTGGTGCTGCATATTGGTGGTTTACCAAGCCGAAGCCAATTGCTGTAGCGCTGGTTGAAGTTGGGCGTGGCAAAGTGGAGGCCAGCGTAGCCAACACGCGCGCCGGCAGCGTGGAAGCCTGCCTGCGTACACGGCTCTCGCCCATCAGCGGCGGGCGTATCGCTTATCTTGGCATTAAAAAAGGCGATCACGTTAAAAAGGGGCAAGTTTTATTGCGCCTGTGGAACGATGACCAGCAGGCGCAAAGCAACCTGGCGCAAACCCAAGTAGCCAGCAGCCAGAAACGCATCGCCGAGGCCTGCGCAATTGCCGATAACGCCGAACGTGAAGCAGGCCGCATGGCTGAGCTACGTGCAAAAGGCTTTATCTCTAAAAGCGGTGAAGAAAAATCACGTTACGAGGCACAGTCGCGCCGCGCCGCCTGCGATGCCGCGCGTGCCGATGTGAAGCAGGCGCAGGCACGTGTAAAACTTACTAAGGTAGAGCAAGACCGTACTTTACTGGTAGCACCATTTGACGGCATTGTGGCGGATATCGTCGGCGAACTGGGGGAATACACCACGCCCTCGCCGCCCGGTGTGGCCACGCCGCCCGCCATCGACCTGATCGATGATTCCTGCCTGTATATTGAGGCGCCAATGGATGAAGTGGATGCCCCCAAGATTCATATTGGCCAGCCGGCGCGGGTTTCTTTAGACGCGCTGCCAGGCAAGGCGCTGCCAGGGCATGTAAAACGCGTTGCACCTTATGTGGTGGCGGTGGAGAAACAGGCGCGTACCGTTGATATAGAAGTCTCTTTGGACAATAGCGACGACACCAAACAATTATTAGTTGGCTACAGCGCCGATGTGGAAGTTGTGCTGGATAGTCGCGATAACGTGCTGCGCGTGCCGACATCCACCCTGATGGAAAGCAACAAAGTACTGCTTTACCAGCCAGAAACCAAAAAACTGGAAGAGCGCGCAATCAAGGCGGGCATTACCAACTGGGAATACACCGAAGTACTGGATGGGTTAAAACAGGGCGACCGAATTGTGGCTTCACTGGAGCGCGAAGGCGTAAAAGCGGGCGTTGCAGTGACACCAGAAAAAACAGAAGCTAATCCTAAATCAATTAAGGCAAAATGATTTCACATGCCTGATGACGCTGAAAGCCTCATACAACTCAATGGCATAGACCGCACCTTTACGCTGGGTGACAGCCAGGTGCATGCTTTGCGCAATGTGAATCTGAATATCAATCGCGGTGAATATATTGCGGTGATGGGCCCATCCGGCTCTGGAAAATCCACCCTGCTTAACTTAATCGGCCTGCTTGACCGCGCCGATGCCGGCACTTACCAACTCGAAGGCCGTGATGTCACAACACTCGACCCGAACGAGCAGGCGAAAGTGCGCAGTGAACGCATCGGCTTTATATTCCAGAGCTTTCATCTGGTACCACGCCTGACTGCCGCTGCCAACATTGAGCTGCCGCTTACTTTGTCTGGCATGCCGTCGGCTGAACGCGCTAAACGTGTGTCGCAGGCACTGAAAGAATACGGCCTGACGGATAGAGCGCACCACCGCCCGAATGAGTTGTCTGGCGGGCAGCGCCAGCGTGTGGCCATTGCACGTGCCACCATACTGCGCCCGGCGGTGCTGCTGGCGGATGAGCCGACAGGCAATCTTGACCGCGTTACCGGCGAAGAGGTGGTAAAACTGCTGGAAGCGCTTAACGCGCAAGGCATGACGCTGATTGTGGTGACGCATGACCAGGCACTTGGCGCGCGAGCGCGACGCCAAATCAGGATGGATGATGGCGGCATTGTAAGTGATGTTACCAAATCGCCAGATGCTGCTACTCCTGGCATCGTTACACCTAATATAGCTCCCACAAATTTAGCTACCCCAGATTCAGTTACTCCAGATTTAGCTACTTAGGTTACAAGGAGCTACATTGAAAATCACCGACACATTCCGCTACGCTAGTGATGCCGCTACCGGAACGCCTTTGCGTACCGGTTTGCTGATATTGGCGATGTCAATCGGCGTGGCCGCGGTGGTGATACTTACCGCGCTGGGCGATGGCGCGCGCCGCTATGTAGTGGGAGAATTTTCTGCCATCGGCAGCAATCTGGTGATCGTGCTACCTGGCCGTTCCGAAACGCGCGGCTTTAACCCAGCAAACCTCTTAACCAGCACGCCGCGCGATTTGACGGTGGACGATGCTGCTGCATTGCTTCGGCTGCCTGGGGTACAACGCATTTCACCTATCCTGATTGCCACGACTGAAATCAACGCCACTGGTAAACTGCGCGAGGCCATGCTACTGGGCACTAACGATGAATTTGTCCGGGTGCGCCAACTGAAAATGGGACTTGGACGCTTTCTTTCCAAAGATGAAGTAGGTCATGGCTCGGCTGAGGTGGTGTTGGGCGCGCTTATCCGTCAGGAGATTTTTGGCGCAGAAAACCCGTTAGGAAAAACCGTGCGCATTGGCGACCGACGACTGCGCGTGGTCGGTGTGCTCAGCGAGGGCGGGCGCGGCATGGGCATGACCACCGATGAGTTAGTGATTGTGCCAGTGGCTACTGCGCAAGCTATGCTCAACTCTAATACCTTATTTCGCATCTTGGTTGAAGCACGCAGCCGAGAGCAGATTGGTGAAGTCAAGGCGCGTGTTTTAAAGATGATTACCCAGCGCCATGAAGGTGAAGAAGACGTGACCGTCATCACTCAAGACGCGGTGCTGCAGACCTTCGATAAGATTTTGAATGTGCTGACACTCGGTGTTGCCGGCATCGCTGCCATCAGCCTGGCTGTAGCGGGTATCCTTGTGATGAATGTGATGCTGGTATCAGTCACCCAACGCACGGGTGAAATCGGTCTGCTTAAAGCGCTGGGCGCCACTTCTGCGGCAGTGCGTCAGCTATTTATGGTGGAAGCGGTATTGCTGTCACTGACGGGTGGTTTACTCGGCACAACACTGGGCTATTTGGGTGCAGCCATACTGCGTCACCTTTACCCTACATTTCCTGCCTATCCGCCATTATGGGCGGTACTGGCAGGCTTGGGCACTGCGCTTGCCTCTGGCCTGATTTTTGGCGTAATGCCGGCACGCCGCGCCGCGCAACTTGACCCAATCCAGGCTTTAAGCAAGAGATAGCAATGTTACTCACCGACTCCAGCCGCTTTGCGATTCAGGCCATCACCTCGCACCGCATGCGCAGTTTTCTCACCCTGTTAGGCATTGCAGTAGGCATCGCAGCGGTCATTCTGCTGACTTCTATCGGCGAAGGGGTACATCAGTTTGTGTTGGCAGAGTTCACGCAGTTTGGCACTAACGTGATTGGAATCGCGCCAGGCAAGGTGAAAACCGGCGGGCAGCCACCTACCGGCATCCCGACCACAGCGCGGTTATTAACGATGGAGGATGCGCAGTCACTTAAACAATTACCCCAGGTCACCGGTTCTTCGCCCATGGTATGGGGCAATTCAGAAGTCGAGAGCAATGGCCGTTTACGGCGAACCACGATTTATGGTGTGGATGCAGATTTTATTCATGTATTCAGCGCCAAAGTGCAAATTGGCAACTCTCTTCCGCGTGAAGGTGCAGGCAGCTCGCGTGCATTTGTTGTATTAGGCAGCAAGCTGCGTAATGAGTTGTTTGGTACAGCGAATCCTTTGGGAGCGCGCGTTCGCATCGGCGGTTTGCATTTTCGCGTGATTGGCGTGATGGCGCCAAAAGGTCAATTTCTTGGAATTGACCTGGACGATACCGCATTCATACCCGCCCAACGTGCGATGGAATTATACAATCGTGAAGGGCTAACAGAGATACACGTCCTTTATGCGGAAGGGGCTTCAGCAGCCACTGTAGCAGCAGCTGTCAAGAAAAGGCTTGCACTACGCCATGGCCATGAAGATTTTACCGTCACCACGCAGGAAGATATGCTGAAAACCTTATCTAACATTCTTAATATCCTCACCATGGCGGTGGGCGCACTAGGCGGTATTTCATTACTGGTTGGCGCTGTGGGGATTGTCACCATCATGACGATTTCAGTCACAGAACGTACTAATGAAATCGGCCTATTGGTAGCCTTGGGCGCACGCCGCCGCACCATTCTGAATCTGTTTTTGAGTGAGGCCGTCATGCTTGCTGCACTCGGCGGTATATTAGGATTGTTATTAGGCATCGGCTTAGCGCAGGTGTTACGCCTGGCATTGCCTGCATTTCCAGTACATACGCCATGGAGTTTTGCAGTAGGTGCATTAGCCATGTCCGCTGTCATTGGTCTGCTTGCTGGTGTGCTACCCGCAAGGAGCGCCTCCCGTTTAGACCCGATTGACGCATTACGCGCAGAATAAGTTATCATATTCGCCATGCGCAAACATAAAAAACATCATTCCAAAAAAATCGGTTTGCCGCCTGGCTCACTGGTTTATGTTGGCGAAGCAGACAGTGAAATCACAAAAATCCAACCTGCAATTAGTGTCATCGCGTATGACGCTGCCGTCATCAGCGAACGCATGCTGACCAGCGATGACCTTGCCTCATTCAAACCCGATGCAAACAAACGGCTTTGGCTGAATATTCATGGCGTGCATGATGTATCCCTGGTTAAGCAAATCGGTGATTTATTTAATTTACATCCTCTGGTAATTGAAGATATTCTAAACACCGAACAGCGCCCTAAAATTGATGAATTTGATGATTACGTTTTTTTGGAAACACGCCTTTTTTATTATCATAAAGAAAGCATGTCAGTAAACTCCGAACAAATCAGTTTGGTGCTGGGGCATAATTTCCTGCTGACGTTTCAGGAGCGTTCCACAGGCGCGTTTGAGCCGGTGCGTGAGCGTTTGCGTGCAAGCCGTGCACAAGTTCGTGAACTTGGGGTGGATTATTTAGCTTATTCGTTGCTAGATAGCATCGTAGACCGATATTTTAATGTGCTTGAAGATGTAGGCGAAGATAGCGAAAGCCTGGAAGATTTACTTTTAAGCAAGCCTAGCAATGCAGAGCTGCATAGCATTCATCAGCTTAAGCATGTGAGCATTGAGCTGCGGCGTGCCGTGTGGCCGCTGCGTGAGGTGATTAACAGCTTAGCGCGCAATGAAAAAGGTTTCTTCAAACCGGCCACGATGCCTTATTTACGGGATGTGTATGACCATACAGTGAGTTTTATTGAATCACTGGAATCAATTCGCGACACCTTAAGTGGCATGATGGATATTTACATGGCAAGTGTAAGTAATCGCGTGAACCTGGAAGTACGGGCCTTAACCGTGGTCGCAATGCTATTTATGCCAGCGACTCTGATTGCTGGCATTTTCGGCATGAATTTTGTGCATATGCCGTGGATAGAGGAATACAACGGTTTTTGGTGGGCGCTTGGCGTGATGGGCGCAATTGCGCTAATCATGATTTTGATTTTCTGGCGCAGGCAATGGCTTACCAGCAAGACCTAGTCTTTTATTAACTGGGCATATTTTGCGCGTATCTTCGCCGCTTTAGGTGCGGCAACAGCCAGGCAATAAGGCTGGCTAGGATTCTTGGCAAAATAATACTGGTGATAATCCTCAGCCGGATAAAATGTTTCTGGGCCTTTTAATTCTGTGACAATCGGTGCGCTATAAATATAGGCAGCGTTAAACGCATCGATCATGCTCTGCGCAGCGGCAAACTGCGCTTCATCCTGGCAGAATATGGCCGAACGATATTGTGTGCCGACATCGTTGCCTTGGCGGTTCATGGTAGTTGGGTCGTGCGAAACGAGAAATATTTCCAGCAAAGTATCATAACTAACCACATCGGCATCAAAAGTAATCTGAATCGCTTCAGCATGGCCGGTATCCCCGTTGCAGATATCTTTGTAGGTTGGATTCAACGTATGGCCGCCGATGTAACCTGACACGACACTTTTAACACCTTTTAGCTGGCTGAACACGGGCTCGGTACACCAGAAGCAGCCGCCAGCAAAAATTGCAATTTTGTCATTATCACTCGTATTTGTTTGCATGTTTATTTCTCCAGTCAACTCTTGAAAACACTCACACGTTAGCAAATAAAAAAGTTTACAATTAAGCCAAATCTAACATAGAAAGGCCTAGCCGCTATGATTAATCGCACCAAACTGATAATCCTTACATTTGCCGCTGCATTAATTTTACCAGTTGCGCCAAGTGCTTATGCAGACCCGCCCCCATGGGCACCTGCGCATGGCTGGCGCAAAAAGCATGACCCTTATTATGTGGGATACTCCGGTAAAAAATGGAATAAAGATTATGGCATCATTAGTGGCGAATGTAATTGGCAAGCCATCGGCACCGTGCTTGGCGGTGTTGTGGGTGGTGCTGTAGGTGCATCTGTAGGCAAGGACGGCAATAAAACTGTCGCCATTATTATAGGCAGCGTGCTGGGGGCTGTGATAGGCAACCAGGTTGGCAAGTCGATTGATGATAACGACCGCGGCTGTATCGGCCATTCGCTGGAACTTGCTCATGACAGGCAGACCGTCAGGTGGGTTAACCCGGATAACGGTATCAATTATCGTGTAACACCGCTTTCCAGCTTCACTAAAAATGGCCGTAAATGCCGTGATTACATGCTCTACATGAGCGGTAACGATATAGATGACTCTAGGCAGGAACGCGCTTGCCTGATGAGCGACGGCGTATGGAAGCCCATTTAATTTGGCAGTTTCAAATTGCTGAATGCACTTTACGTTGATTTCAATTCCTACTTCGCTTCGGTAGAGCAACAACTGCGCCCTGAGTTGCGCGGCAGGCCAATTGGCGTATTACCCGTGATGGCAGAGACTACCTGCTGTATCGCAGCGAGCTACGAGGCCAAAGCGTTCGGTATCAAGACCGGCACCATGGTGCGCGATGCCCACAAGCTGTGTCGCGACATTGTGTTCGTTGAAGCGCGTCCGCCACTTTATGTTGAGTATCACCACAAATTGATTGAGATTGTCGAGAGCTGCACGCATGTTGAGCGCGTACTCTCAATTGATGAAATGGTGTGTTTGCTTACCGGTAGCCAGCAAGTGAAAGAAAACGCGCTGAAACTCGCCGCCAAAATCAAACGTGAGATCAATAAGCGATTTGAATATATCCGCTGCTCGATTGGCATTGCACCGAACACATTCTTAGCCAAAACCGCATCCAATATGCAAAAACCTGATGGCTGTACAGTGATAGAAGATGATGATATTCCCGAAAAACTTTACACCCTGAAACTGCGTGCTTTGAATGGTATCGGCAAACAAATGGAAGCACGGCTGAATCACCATAACATCAAAACCGTACAACAATTATATGCACTTAACCGCGAGCAATTACGGGCTGTCTGGGGCAGCATTGAAGGCGAACGCTATTATGACAAACTGCGCGGTATAGAGCCTTATTACGTTAAAAATACGCGTAGCTCGCTCGGCCATTCACACGTTCTTCCACCCGAGCAGCGCACGATAGCCGGTGCAAAGGCCGTGCTGCATCGCCTGCTGCAAAAAGCTGCCATGCGCATGCGCAGTCATGAATTACTGACTGCACACCTGAGCATCAAAATCAAACTGCGCCACAGTAAAACCAGGGTAGTTTCCCGCTATTATGCCGAAAGTGGAATTTCGGCTACCGATAACACACTTAAACTTAGCGAGTCCTTGGAAAACCTGCTCGGAAGATTTGCTAGTATTGAAGCTGGGTATGAGCCAATTGCAGTGGGGGTGAGTTTTAGCCAACTAAGCAATGCAGACGATCTGGTGGATGACTTGTTCGCAAGCAAGCCTAGCGCTGCTGAAAAAAGGCTGAACAAAGCACTGGATCTGCTGAATTTGAAATATGGTAAAAACACGGTGTATCTGGCCGGCGCGCATAACGCGTTAAAAAACGCGCCCATGCGTATTGCGTTTAACCATGTGCCGGATTTGGTTGTAGAAGAAGATTAGCAGCACCTAATTGCAGCGGCTGAGAGGTTCCTCTTCTTTGCCGCGGCCAAGCTCATCGCTTCGCCTGCCAAAGGACAAATCATCTGACGACTTTCCACGCTCTAGATAATCAGTTTTTTTGCTAAAGGTTAAATCATCGTTAGCGACACTGCGCACCAAATCATCACTCTTGCTGCCTCGCGTTAATGGTGCAGTTTCTTTGCCAAAAGTCAAAAAATCATCTTTTTTATTTACCGACAAAGCCGCGGTGTCCTTACCACGGCTTAGCTCTTCATATTTCTTGCTAAAAGATAAATCGTCACTGCGTTTGCCAGACGATAAATCTTCGTCATGCTTACCACGCGTTAGAATGGGAGTTTCTGCACCACGCATGAGATTTTCTTGCGGACAAGCTGAAAGTTTATTGGTGCAATTACAACTATTGTCGTTTACATCATCAGCCTGCACACCTGAGGATGCGAGAAATAAATACGTCACTAAAGATAAAATAGTATTTTTCATTACCGATTATTTTAAAACGCTAAGTTTTACTATACCGCGTTTTAAAATATAAAACACTGCTTTTTTCGTACGAATCAACTGCATAAACAATAAAACCCTCACTAGGAGGGTTTTATTGATTTGTAAATAGCTTGGCGGTGACCTACTTTCGCATGCGAAGAGCATACTATCATTGGCGCTGGTTCGTTTCACGGCCCTGTTCGAGATGGGAAGGGGTGGGTCCAAACCGCTATGGCCGCCAAGCATAACTGGTAATGTTGTGCTTAATGTCTTTCGACACTGGCCTGTAACAAATTGGAAGAAGTAAAGATTTAATGGGATATTTTGTAGTTGATTACATGATCTAGCTTTAAAACAACCGTTAATCCTGATTTTTAAGTCTCAAGGTTTAAGGTTATAGGATCAAGCCTCACGGGCAATTAGTATCAGTTAGCTTAACGCATTACTGCGCTTCCACACCTGACCTATCAACGTCCTGGTCTCGAACGACCCTTTAGCGAGCTTAAAGCTCGGGCAAGTCTCATCTTGAGGCGAGTTTCACGCTTAGATGCTTTCAGCGTTTATCTCTTCCACACTTAGCTACCCAGCGATACCATTGGCATGATAACTGGTCCACCAGCGGTGTGTCCACTCCGGTCCTCTCGTACTAGGAGCAGGTCCCCTCAAACTTGCAGCGCCCACGGCAGATAGGGACCAAACTGTCTCACGACGTTTTAAACCCAGCTCACGTACCACTTTAAATGGCGAACAGCCATACCCTTGGGACCGGCTACAGCCCCAGGATGTGATGAGCCGAC
>Ga0208822_1000047_pt1 | contig 81056 bp, 123 predicted proteins | sample AD_STIC08_MetaG_FD_184435 | JGI IMG/M metagenome (GOLD analysis project Ga0208822, IMG submission 184435) | Active sludge microbial communities of municipal wastewater-treating anaerobic digesters from USA - AD_STIC08_MetaG (SPAdes) (version 2) | ecosystem: Engineered > Bioreactor > Anaerobic >...
AGCGGATCAAGTCTGTACCTGCCTTTGAAATCCAAAGGAAGAACCAGACTAGCGTAAAAAGCCGGGTTAACTGATCTTGTATTTCTATTTAATCACATATATCGGCACAGACTATGGCAAGAATCAATTCACGAACCAAGGGTAGTAAGAACGAACGAATGCTTGGGAAACTGTTTAAACAGTGGACCGGTAAAGAATTCGCTCGAACACCCTCTTCTGGAGGCCTAAATTGGAAAAACTCACAAGTAGCCGGGGACCTAGTTTGTACAACTGAGGGGCACTATTTTCCATTCTCCATTGAAGCAAAGAATCACAATGAAATTAACTTTGAACACCTCCTTTATTTAAAGGAACCCAAGATCCTAGAATTTTGGGAACAATGCAAAGGCGACTCACAAAAAGGAAATCCAAAGATACCCGTTCTTTTCATGCGGTATAATGGTATGCCCCGGGATTTGCACTTTGTATTGATGAAATATGAAGTATGGGTCATACTAAGAGATAAACTCTTGGCTGCACCATTATCACTTTCTCTTCATACCCCTGATGAGAGTTTAGTTATCCTAAAGAGCACAGATTTTTTTAACCTATCTTATAGAGATTGTAGGAAACGACTTAAAAACTCCCCGTTATGGCCAAGAAAAAAGAAATAGAGCATATCTGGGTAGTTGCCTATATAGATAGCGATCAAGTTGACAAGGTACAGGAACAACTTGATAAATATGAAGACTACGATAACATCAAGGCATACATTCCGACTGTAAAGATCCTAAAGAAAACCTTTAAACAGAAAAACGAATTTCAGAATGTACCCTTGCTGTTTAACTACGGATTCTTTAGAGTACCCATTACCTACCTAAGGAACCCCGAATTTTTTACTACCCTTCGTGATAGGTTACCAGTAATATATCAATGGGTAAAAGATAACTCAGCATCAAGGATACTGAGACATCGTTTTAAACTAAAAGACCCTGAGGAAGAGGCCGAAAGACCTAAGCAGTATGTGAAGATAGCCATTGCATCGGAAGAGGAGATAAAGAGGTTGGAAATAGAAGCAAGTAAGACAATAATATACGATTGCTCCGATCTTCATAACCTGCAAGCTGGATGCCACATAACTCTTATGGGTTACCCTTGGCAGGACATGGAAGCTAAGATAATTTCCATAGACCACAAGAAACAGGAAGTGAAGGTAGAGCTGATCATTGAATCCTACACTAAGGAAGCAACTGTATCATTTCATAATGTGTTTTACTCAATTTATCGGGGTGACCATAGGATAGAGCCGATTCGAGAAAAGAGTATTGAGGAATTGAAATTTAAAGGAAGGAAAATAGTTGATAATTCTCAACCCGAAATAGAGATATGAGGAATATAAACTTAAACAAGGACAATAAAGCTTGGATGATCCTAACCGAGGATGAGCAGCTCTCATTACGGTTAAATTTGGGTTTAAAGAAGTCTACCTGGAAATCAGGGGAGATCATGAAAAAATCCCATTACAAACTTATCGAGATAAAGGACAGAGCAAAGAAATTCCTAAAAATATTCCAATACCATTTCGATGAGTACGGGGAATTAATCCCAAAGGGAATAAGGATATCAGCTGACCTTAAGGAATATTTTGAACTTACCATTATCAAAAGGATGTCGGTAAGTAAAGCAGTGCAGGAAATTGATAACCCTTTATATAGGCACATCTCTTCAAGGGATAATTTGCTAATATCTGAAATCACTCCATGGAAAAACTCTATTAAGATCCCGGAAAGGGATTTTTATAATCTAATAATGGAATTTGACCGATGGAACAATTTCAGGATAATACCAAGGCCATTGCAAGAACCCTCAGCCTTTAAACGACGGGATAAGAACAAACTCAAAAAACATTTAAAGATAGGAACTAGCTTACCAAGATTAGCTTATAAGATTATCAAAAAACGCTTTACTCACACCACTAGACATGAGATAAACGAAGCCTACTTAAGCCTTATATCAGTAATGAATAGCAAGGGCGTAAGGAAAACAGAGGTTATCAGGATATGTGCAAGTAAGGAGAATGTGGAGGAATTAAGTAAGGCAAGTTTATACCTATTCCCGGAATTAAGGTTAGCTGAAGAGTATGGAGAACTGGTCCTCAACTTCATCGATAAAAACGAAAGGCACTGTATAGATGGATTAAAATTTTGGCCCTTATATAGGGCAATTATACAAAGGGCAATTAATTATGCTCAAATACAAAACATCACTCCGTCACGCAAAAATCTCGATTTCTCACTAAGCCAGAGAACCGATAAAAAATATTTTTAAAGCCGTGATATATATTGCAATTATTATATATATATTTGCATTAAATTAATAATAAATAAATCCCTATGGCAATATGGCAAGAAAACAACAGTATCAAAAAGACCTAACCCCTCCCGAAAAGGAAGCTACTATGATGCGGAATCTCGATTTCCAACGAGCCTGCATCGCACGGGGTATAGATTTTAAATTATTAGTATCCCTATCAACCCCCTCTTTGCAGGATTGGTTCATAAGGCATTACTATGATAAAATCGATAATTCCCGATTAGATGCCTTTGATGAATGGCGGGAAGAGATTATGAAAAAACGGGGAAAAGATGAACCGTTTATCCGACTTGGATATGTCGGGGAAATTAATGAGAAAACCGGAGAGGTCCTTTCCATTAAGAAGCCCAAGAAGTTTAAAAAGCCCAAATCTAATAAGAAGAGGGAAAAGAATGCAGAACTTGGCATCTGGTCGGGAACTAAAAAAGAACTCACTTACCAATGTGCTAAGGAGGGGAAATCACTTGAAAAGACTAAGAAGACAGTATTGGAGAAATTCCCCGATGCAAGTGAGAAGTCAATCGGAATTTGGTATAAAAGATTCCTGAAGAATGAAAACGGGGGATAAAAGGATTATACCGAACTCATGGTATATCCTAGACGCAACCAAGATCATTAGGCCTCAGACAATAAGGCACACTAGGTTCATTAGCCGGAAAGCGGCAGAGCTTTATGTCAAACGCAGGTTCTCGGGAGATTTTCAACACTACATTCCTATTAAAGGCATCAAACTAATTAAATTCGAAATTGACTATGCGAAACTCAAAAAACGATTCTATTCCAAGTACGCCATCCCCAACAGCAAAATCCTCTCAAGGCAAGGGAAAAAAACCTTCCGTACTACTATGCGACGAAAGCTCTACGGGTATGTCCGGAAGTTCCCATATTCCCACAAATGCGACAGATGTACCACTTCTCGCCCTTGGTACCCAAAGTTCTGCAAACTCAGACCCGAACTCTTTAATGGCAGAAAACGAAAAGTCTGTGATGGATGCTACGCAAAGAAACATGGCTTTAGCGGAAATGCTTAAACGAAAACCCATTAACCGGGTACTAACCATAACCCAGGTATGTAAGATATACCCGGACTCAAAAGCCCATGCTTTTACGCTATCCAAAAATCCCTCCTGTATCTACTTTGCCATAGGTGAGATCATACATCTCAGGGTGTTGGATAAGGCTAGTCAGGTTAAAGTGTTACGATTAGATACTGATACAGGAGATCTGATTGTAACTAACCTGACAATCATGGTCATGGACGTAATTCAACCCATGTCTATGAAAGACTATTATAATTCAGTTATGTCTTGCTATAACGGGCTAAGACTAAAATACTCAATCTCAAAGGATGAAAAAATCAAGCGTACCATTAAAACCTATCATCACTACAGTTTTAAAAACCGTAGAAGATGATCCTAAAGCCTTCTTCAGGCTCCTCAAGAAGTTCTTCCGAAGAGAGATGGTTTATACCAAACTATTCTCTAAGTGGGAAAAGGAAAAGTTATCCTGGAGGATTAAGCACCTAACCAAATTAAAACTCCTGCCCGGAGAGATAGCGGTAGTAGGTAATATCATCCGAGTATTGGATAAATATTATCCCAGTGATGATGATAAAAGCCTTATCTCCTATGGGAATAAAACAGTGGTGGAGACTGCGGTTGTAATTTATCAGATGTACCATAAGAGGATCTGGAATTACATGGAAAAGAAATTATCCAAAGTAGAAGACCCTTCAACACTATCCTACACAGAAGAGGAAGCTAAGGCTGAACTAATTGCTAGGGGATTCATACCTAAGATGGATGTAATACTCGATCCTAAGTTATGTTACATACGATCACTTACTGATAACAACCTCATTTACCCCGAACAATGGGACTTGGATAAGACTTATGCAAACTTCCAAAAAGTCGGAGTAACGGGGTTCACTGGGATAAAACCTCCTAGAAGTTATTCCCATAAATAAGGATTACTATTCTAAACTATAAAGAGAAAATGAAAATCAAAACATTCCGAGTTCCATGCACCCTTGAGAACGGGGAGTTGCTAATGGACACAGAAAACCAATCAGAACAATCTCACTTGGAGATCACTGTATCAGAAACCGATATCACCAAGATGGCTTCTCAAGTGGGACAATACAACAGTAATCAAATGAGTCAAACCAAGTCCATACTAAAGGCTATGGGAGGAGAATCGTTTGTATTAAGACAGATCTTAGTAGAAGGATGAAAGCTATTTACATAACCATAGTATCCCTAGCCCTATTAGTCCCTTCTGTGGTTATTCTAATACTGTTCTTCACCGTGGGATTCTTATACGGCTCCTTCTGGGATGCTGTATTAAAGTGGGAAGAACAGATGTTTGTAGAATCCTGTAGGAAGATACGAAAAGTGGATAACTTCAGAAGGATAAAGTTTTGGCACCACTTTAGGAAGGCTATATATCTAATACTTACCCTTCCCGCTATTGGGATAAGAAGTTTATCCCGAGCATATTTCGGTAAATTGGGTCTCTTAATGAAATCCTTCAATACCGCTAGTTGAGTGAAATCTATTTATCTCTATATTAATTAATACTTAAAAACAACAGCTGTTATGGCAAAAGAAAAATCATTAGCCGCATCACTTGCGGGAAAGAAAATTAAATCCGTCGATGAACTAGGAAACGGATATGTAAGAATCACCTTTGAGGATGGTTCTATGGTCGTATGTCAACTTGTCCCTCTTGCCATGAAAGGCATGGGTAAAGCTGCTCCTGCAGCAGAAGCCGAAGATGAGGACGAAGATGAGGACGAGGACGAAGATGAGGACGAGGACGAAGATGAGGACGAAGATGAGGACGAAGATGAGGACGAAGATGAGGACGAAGATGAGGACGAGGACGAGGACGAGGATGAGGACGAAGATGAGGACGAAGATGAGGACGAGGACGAAGATGAGGACGAAGATGAGGACGAAGATGAGGACGAAGATGAGGACGAAGATGAGGACGAGGACGAAGATGAAGCCCCGGCTAAGAAAAAAGGCAAAGCTGCTCCAGCTGCCAAAAAGAAAGGTAAGAAATAATTAGTACGCTTCCTTGCTCGAATGAAAAGAGTCCCAATTTCGGGACTCTTTTTTAGTTTAAACCCAAATCATGATCAGCCCAGAACTCCACATGGTTATAGCTTCAATAAAAGCCAAGATAGCCCTCATTAATGAAATCGATGCAATCGAGTCAATTGAACAGTATGCCCGAGAAAGAAGGGAAATGCTTCAAGCCAAATTCGGTAAATCAAATACCTCAACCGAGAAACTATGAGTAAGCCATTAACCTTCAAAGACCTTGTTAATGGTAGTGTCCTATGGACAATCGACCCCACGGATAGGAAGATAAAAAAGATCCCAGTTAAATCTGTGATGAAAACTCCAGATGATCCGGGTTATGTAGATATCACTATCTTCAAGGTTGCTACAGACATAGCATTAAAGACCTATGATTCAATGGATGAAGTACCGATCCAATTAATTAAAAGGATAAGGCAAGACGATACTTCCGCTATCGTAATATTCCCAAGTAAGAACGTAGCAGGCCACTTACCTGTACCCATTTTCATCAGTAAAGGCGAACTAAAGACATGGCTCAATCAATCCAATACGAAGATCATACAAACGACCCCGAAACAATAGCCATGCCGGTATCCGCAGAGGATGCCGGGGCTTTGTTAGTAATCCTTTCCAACTTCATCGAGGTAATCTCAGAAGTGGAAGTAGCAAATGACATCCCCAATCGGGAAAAGCTGATTGAGATGAATGAGTTACTCCTTAGTAGAGCAAGTGTAATGCTTACAGAAGTAAGGGAAATATGCGAATACTTTGTGAATGAGGAAAAGAAAACCGTAAAAATAATCATACCTAAAACCCACTGGCCCAATGTCACTTCTGTTTCCTAATCACGTAGCCTTACTAAAAAACGTTTTCAGGTATTCCGCTAAACCGAACCTAAAATATGTAAGGCAGGACTTTACCAAAAAGCTTAAGAACCTTAAGCCTCATCTGATCCATTTCCACAGATTTATACAAGAACCCAAGGTTACAGACCTATACCTAACCAAAGCCCACTACAATCGGGATATATCTGAGTATGGATCTTGCATAAAGCTGATCTGCGATATGCTTCATGTAAAGGCTGTATGGGTAGCAGATTTGAATTCCAGTATTGTTCCAATCGGAACAGTAAGATTAGTAGGTAAGCCCATAAACGTGGATTTAGCTGCAAGGTTTATAACCATGGTTTGTTTCACAATTGAAGAATGCGCAGAGAGGGAAACAAGGATATATCAAAAAGCCAGTAAAGCTGCTCGAAGAAGGAATAGGATGGAGTATTATAGCGAAGGTTATATAGATTCTCGGGTTTTTGCTAGAAGATTGAAGTTGCAACTCATCTATAATATAAACTGCTATCTTATTAATTTACTAGATGTTGCCCCGATTGATGCAGAAGCACACCGTTCTTATAACTATATCCAAAATAAATTTAAGTTAACCCAAAAGAAACAACGGGGTAATCCAAACTGGAACCTAGCCAAATTAACGCCGGACAGTTTTTCAGATTTACCCGAACATATCCTATATCCCAATACCGATCTTAAATTCCGTAGTCACACAATCCTAAATTAATGGTACCTGAATCAAAAATAGCCCGCTGGCTGAGGGATATAAAGAATACCGAAGAGCAACGGGAACAATTGGAGTTTTCCTATACCAACATGAGGAAAGGTTCAGTATATACCGAAAGGATGAGATCAATGGAATCCCGAATCCAACGGATGAAGGTAAAGATAAAACAGGTGGGATGCCTTGCCAATATTGTTAAGGTCAAGGGGGCAATAGAGGTTGGGGGAGAGACTAAAAGGTTCTCGGCAGTATTTACTGATATCCATCCCGATGATGCTATGACCCAAGCCCGATTACTGTTAATCAAGAAGTTCGAGAAAGATAATATCACTAATTTCATCATGGAAGCGGAAGAAGTTCCTCTAGCTAAGTTAAAAATCACTTAAGTGGAATTTCTCACTCTGAGAATTAGGAAATTCTATTTAATCCCAATATATCATATATCAATTTAATTCCAAGACAATGTCTGACAAGAAAAAAAAGAAAAAAGCCGTAGATGCAGCTGCACCTGCCGCAACAACCGCTCCTGCTGCGGAAGCTGGAACAAGTAAGAAAGATGCTAAGGTAGCATTGGAAACTGCTAAAACAAGCCTGAAGGAATTCATGGCTAAGCACAAACTTAAGGAGGATTCTGATCCTACCGATAAGGCAGTTAAGAAGGAATATGCTGCCCTTCGTCAAGCTGTTAAGGATGCTAAGGCAACCTTGAAATCAGCAAAAGGCTCTAAAGGTGGAGCTTCAGGTCGTAACACTACTTACGATTATCCTGCGGATATGACCGATCCGAAAGAAAGAAAACGCTTCCGTGCTAAACAACGTGCTGCGGCTAATAAGCCTGCCGGTGATGCTGCTCCTAAAAAGGAGAAAGCTGCTAAGGCAGAAGCTGCACCCGCTGCACCTGCTGGGGAAGTGAAAAAGAAAAAGAAGAAAAAATCTTCTGAAGATTAATCAGGTAACGGTACCCGAACCGCATGAGTCCTAACCTCAGCTGATTAGAAAAAGCCCCCGATGATAACTCCCTTCATCCAGGGGCTTTTTTAGTTTTAACCCCTTACTTAATAGCCATGAAAAAAGAAAAAGAAAAGCCTGCCGATGTAGTAGGCCAAGATACCATAGAATTTGATCGTAAAATGAGGATCAGATTGCTTAAGCCTAACGGAGCAGTAATCTCAGATAGGTTGATCATGCAGAATGCAGAATTCCTAAAGGGACCGTCTGTAAAACACCCTGATCCCTTGCAAATAGAGTTCACTCTAGCCGATAAAGGAGATGCAGTTGCAGCACAGGAATACTTAGGTAAACTGATGCTAGATTTGCCCATTAATCCCGTAAAGGAAAAGAAAGCCTATAAAAAAGCAGTGGGCCTACTGGATGAGGAACCTATCAAGGAACTTTACCATGAGATAGTTGCCAAATCCAAAACTCAGGATGAGATGATTAATCTCCTACGAGAAAGAGGATTTGTTTTCAGGAATACGGATTACTTCAAACTCTTCGGAATCCCCGTGGAAGTGGAAGAGAAACACCAAGGCCTTCAATTTATGGTCCGGGCAATTAAGATTGCTAAGAATCCCAAAGCTGATAAATACGATCCCCAATTAGTATTCGGATTCAAACTGGGTAAAGAGAAAGGTAAGAATGTACAGGTTTACTTATATAAGAAACACTACATGACCCTGAAAGACCTTCCTTGGAATGAGGCTGCTAAAACCATTAATTTCTCCAAAAAGGAAATGCTCCAATTCCCGGTATACATGAAAGAGGATGAAAGACTCCGCTTTTCAGTCGAACACCGCAAACTCAAAATGGACAAGGATGCCACACCTTCCAAATTCTATAACCGTTGGAAAGACGATATCAAAACCCGCTAAAAAATGGGCCTTGAAAATAAGTTTTGCATTGGTTAAAACTAGGTATTATATTTGCATATTATAAAAAAAATAAATATATATGGTGATAGTTCCCTTATCCGACCAAGAAAAAGAAATCATACAACAAGTTGCCGATTATCAAATTGCTTCCTACATCCGGTTATATTCCAACCCAGCTCTCGATAAGGAGCTGGAGGATAAAGGGTTTGCAGTTAATAAGTCCGAGTTGCAATTAGAACTTGCTAGTATCACAGAAACTTATGAGAATATAAAACTTAATGAGCAATTACTTTTTAAACTAGAGTTAGCCGAATTATGCTCTGTGAAAGATGTTTTGCTCAACTATGCAGACGAGTTTGAGGAGGATGGGTTTTTACCCCCTTCCCTGTATTACAAGTTGGATATTGTCATGTTCTTACACGACCACATCAATTAACACACAATGGGATTTAATCTAACAAACATCGGGAGCGGCCCGATCAAAGGCAAACATCAGCTTTCGGTAAAAATGTCTAATGGGAAGCTAAAACATGTCAACAACATCGAGGCTTTCAAACTTCTTAAGAAAGAGGATCCTGGAGCTGAGATTGTGAAACGGAAAACTAATCGAGAAATAAAACGATGGAAAAAGTAAGACACACATGGGCTAAGAAGCCCAATGAACCTGGGTTCACAGATGTATCTATCTGCCGAGTATGCGGATTGATACGGAAAACAACGAGGGGAGCTTACCCTCATAAATTTGTATCAATCTACATCTCACCCGGATCAAACAAAATAACCAGTCGTACTAATTGCAAACCTCTAAAAGATGCCAAACCCAATCCAACAAGTGGAATTCAATCAGAGTTCGGTCACTTGGACCCAAATCCTAACTTCCTCAAACCTCGAGATGGTGGCTCACTCGGGGAACACGATGCACGTGGTATTCTCGGATCGCAAATTCGTTTATCACTACGCTCCCGTATCAGCGAAGAAGTTTGAGGAATTTATGAATGCTGAATCCCGAGGATCATGGATTCACTCCAACCTTCGGAACAATGACAAAATAGTAGTTGCTAAATCCGTATTCATCGATATATGAACATCTTCGTCCTATCCAAGGATCCTAAATGGGCTGCTAGATACCACGGGGATAAGCATATAATCAAGCTGATTACAGAAACCTGTCAACTTCTCTCAAACGGGATAAATACACATGTGGGCAAAACTACATTTAGTCAATCCTACAAGGACCAGGTATATAACCGTACTCATCTCAATCACCCCTGCACTCTATGGGTTCAGCAACACCAAAGGAATTTTGTATGGCTAACCCAGTTCTTAGGTTATCTAATCAAAGAATACGACTTCCGATTCGGGAATAAGGATAAATTCATTAAAGCTAGAAGACTGCATGAATTATTCCAGCAGATTATATTAGATAACAGCTTTGATTCCTCTGAACCCTTCTTATTTATTGCCGTAGTGGGGGAGGATGAAGACTTGCAGATAGACGATACAGTTCTTGCCTACCGAATGTATTATAAAAGGCACAAACAACATCTTCATAAGTACACCAAAAGAAAAACACCAAAATGGCTAAGGAAATGACCCCTGAGGAAATGGCTGCTGTAAAACAGGCCTCCAAGTTTTTTGCTAAATATTTCGGAATCCCGCTATTAGTAGTGGGATTTCTTGTGTTTGTCGGTATATGGCTGGAACCTGTACCGCCTCCCCCAATTAAGGAATATATTTATGTAGAAGACACTTCTAATCACTATGATACAGTCCCATACACAATAACCAAGCCTAAGAAGAGGACTACTAGGGACGTATTGGAAGACATAGAAAAAAACACATCACAAACCCGATATTAAAGGCCTTGAAAATATGTTTTGCATTGGGTTCAATTGGGATATAATTTTGCATTATAATAAATAAATACAATTAATATGGCAAAGCAAACAAACACTATCATCAAGATCCTTACTGCTAAGGGAAAACCTATGCGGCACGATGAGATCTATCAGGCTTTAACTCCTGCTGGATTCCGGATGACCCCCGAAATGAAACTAAAAGTTTACAAGAGCCTTGAATACCTTTTCAAGAAAGGATCCATAAAGTATTGGAGAAATCCCAAACACTTGGGTCCCACTGCTTTAGTTGTATTGCCGGAATGGCTTACTCCAAACGATAACCTTAAATCAAAACATAAATGAGAAGAGCACTCCACTATACTGAATCCGATTTTATTCAGATAAAGTCATTCAGAGACCTTAGGTTAGATGCGGCTAGTTACCATGTACCAGGGCAACAAAGTCCCCCACTTTGGATAGAAGACCTAACCGGTAAACCTCAATTACAGTTTGTAGTTGGTACCGAGTCTCTTACTCTATACGCAGGGCCTTCAATATCGCTAATCACCTTTGTTGATTGGTTGGAATTCAAAGTCAAGTTACCTACCTTCATAGCAAATATAAAGGCCGGCAAATGGTACTGCGGACAATGCAATAAGTTCAAGTCCCAAAAGAGATTCAAGCACTTCTCCTTTGCGGGGATAGTTTGCGATAAATGCTATGATCCAAATTTCCACAGACCCCCCGACACACGGGGCGATTAAAAACCATATATGGCAAAAGGTAAACCCAACACAACAGGCTTCAAGGGAGTATACAAATTATCCCCAAGTAGCAGAAGACGCAATCCCCGATTCCCTGATCATGAATACTATTCTCGGGTGAAACATATCGGACAAGATATCACCTGCGGAACAGCTCTCACTGTAAGAGAAGCTGCTATCAAACGGGATATCAAGATCCTTGAATTAAAGATCAACGAACCATTACAAATCTTAAAACCCTATGGCAAATCAAACGATTCCGGACGATGTACTGAAGCGTCTCAACAAACTGCTTAACCTTGCAGAAGGAGCAAAGGCAGTTGGTTCACTAGCAGAAGCTGAGAATGCTGCTGCAAGAGCCCAACAAATTTTAATGCAATACAATCTCTCGGAAGATGATGCCCGAGCCTTTGGTACAACCAAAGCTCCCATCACTGAAGATAGGATTGAAACATCAGAGATGACCTCTGGTAAGGAAGGGGACTGGATACCCACCCTGTACCACCACATTGCAAAGAATAATCTCTGCTTTGTATTAATGACCCGATCCCACAAGAAAGGAGGCGGCAAAGACATTATCCTCTTTGGCACACAGGCTAACAGGCAAGTAGTGGAATACTTCGCTTCATACCTAGTCCCACTAATCAGGAACCTTGCTCGAAAGGCATTCTCCGAATACTTGGGACATGAAAAACGGGGAGCCTTTATACGGGGCTTTTTAACTGGATGTGTTCAATCCATTGGGCAAAGGCTTTCAACTACAGTTGAGCAAATGTCCCAACAGGATTCTAAGATCACTGGATTGATCAGAGTATCGGGACAGGAAATCAAGGAGTACATTGATAACTCTGCCTACCGAGTTAGAACATCTCGATCCATGACGAAGAGATCAGCAAGAGGGGGATTAGAAATGGGAAGAGAAGCTGGAAGATCAGTATCCCTGAATAAAGGAGTAAACGGGGGATCAACATTCAATAGAGGCCTGCTATCATGAGCTCAAAGTATAAACCCATCATCTGGAGAGATGCTTCAGAATCCTTACCTAAAGTGGATAAGAAATTATCTAAGGTATATGGTAGAGAGATTTCCAAGCTAGTGTTAGTACATTGGGAATGGGAAAAAGTGGGAAACTATAGAAGAGAAGAAACTGTACCGAGACCCGCTAGGAGATGGTCATATACTGATGGCTCATGGCTATGGCTAATAGAAGGTATCTCTGGAAACACGAAGGTAATTTCATGGGCCTACTTAACTAAACCTAAATTAAGAGCCCCGAAAAAATGATTTGCATGGGTTCACTAATGGGTTATATATTTGCATTATAAAATAATATAAAAAATATGAAACCAATCACAGTAGACATCTCTGCCACAGTAGATCTCATAGAAATTATCGAGGATCTTGGCCAAGACGAAAGGGAAGAATTCCTAGAAGAAGCTGATCTCATAGAAAAAGGATCAGAACTTGTCTACGTAGTAGACTGTATCCCTGAGTCCAATTCTTTTGAACACCCCGGTAAATCCCCCAAGGGCAGGTACAATGCAAATGACATGAGGAACCTATTAGAAGTCCTCAATGACAAAGGATGGCTGCCTAAGTGGTCCCTATTAGAAGCTTGGGATAACTGCCAACCCGGTGAACGGATTGATATGCTTTCCAGATGCGGGGGTCTTACCAGCGGTGAACTGAGAGCTGCAGTAGAATCCTCCGATTCCTCTGAACGAGAGGAGTTCTTCAACTCCTACGAAGAACCAGCTACAATCCCGCCAAGCTTCGATCAGGTAATAGCGAAACTTGAGGACTGGAAAACTACTAATCCACAAACATTAGCCCTGGTACTAAAATCCATGGGCTTCAAACAAGAAACCGCACTATGATCCTATCTAACAGATACAAACCCATTCACTTTGAAACCTGTGATTGGAAAGATACCCTTGATCGTAAACAAAGGAAAAAACTAAATGGACTAGCCATCCGATTTGGTTACACCACTGATGAGTTGGGAGTATCGACTGGGGATGAAAGGGTGTTCATGGCGGGTCCGATTGCTGCTTTTGACACCACTAAGTATGACTGTGCCATGGAGGATTTCCTGGACCTTGACTGCTGGGATGATGAATTAAAAGCATTAGGCTTTACTCAGTTCGATATATGTTGGGATAGCCTAGCAGAGATATTCGTATATATCCTATATGATGAACATACCAACGAATTCATTCCTCTTGACCGAGAAGATTGGTCCGAGCTTCATTTCCTATATTGCGAGCTATTCGACTAACCCAAATTAAAGGCCCTGAAAAAATGTATTGCTATGGGTCCATTTGGAGATATATATTTGCATTATAAATTAATTGCATATAAAAAATACAATATAAACCTTAATAAGTCAAACAATTAATCCCATCAAACAATGACAAAATCAGAAAAGAAAGCCGCTCGCCTTGCAAAGGCTGCCGCTGCAGCACCAGCTGCCCAATCAGTAAATCCCATCGTGGAAGCTGCAATCTCTAACGCCGAAGGCAAACTTGCTAAGAAACAAAAGAAGCAGGACGATGCCAACAAGGAGGTCTTGGCCAAAAAGATCACCAAGGAAAAGGTCTTGGTTTACATCTATCCGGAAGATGCTGACTCTCTTGGGAAACGTAAGAAATTCCGCACTGCTGCCCGAACTAAGCGAGATTCATACCTTGCAAAGATTGAGAAAGCTGCCGATAAGAAGTCAAGAGCAGAACTTGCAAGAGAGTACAATGAGTGGGCAAAAGCAACCTTCGTAAAACCGGAATTAGCGAAGGTTAAAGTTGCCGAAGAAGCTGTAGCATAAGCCTCATCTTATGTTATTAGTAAAGGGTGCTAGGAAAATAAAGACGAACTTAATGACGAGATCCTCTTCCTAGTGCCCTTATTTTTTAATCCCCAAACTGTATCAAACCGAGAGCTAATCTAGAGAATACTAATAACTAAGTAACAAATGCTAAATAATCTAAATTCTAATCTACTAGGAGTATGCCTAAAGAACCCAAAACTATGCCCCTAAAACTTAATGAAGTAAGATTCAATGAATCTTATGTCCTTGCCGCTTTCAAAGATGTTGAAAGCCTTAATACTGCTGTTCAGGATCCTCTGAACAAATCCCGTATCGTTCGAATGGGAGATCGTCATACGATGATCACTGCTTGTCAGAAATACAGACCCAAAGGTAATCGTACCCAATCTTCTGTCAACCTCATTAATATCATTAGCGAGGCAGCTACTAAGATGCTTTGCCGATATGATAACATCAAATACCTTGCCTTAATCCGAAAATAACATGAACCACAATAGAGATGTAGCATTCGTCGACTTTATAGAGGCCAACGATTTTCCGAGCCTAGTTCAAAAAATCGATGAGAAAATCCGGAAAGGATACCAACCCTGGGGGACTGCCTTCTTAGCACGAGGATATTGGGTACAACAAATCGTTAAATACAGAGAACAATGAAAATAATCCTAGAACCAGCTGAGGCTGAAAACATGTTTTACAATGCTCTATGCAATATCGGAGGACAACTTCGAAGCTATGGCATAGAACTAGAATTGGATCAGGACCCTTTAGCCTATGCCAAAGCTAGGAAAAGGCTTACTGATGCTAATCCTACTTGCAGTCCTTGCTTAGAGGATGTGATCATGGAAATGCTACGGGGCGGAGATCCCCTCTACTTCGTGGATCACGATAACGAGGGAGACTATAGCCAAGTAGTCACACTTGCCATGGTTCATGAGCGGGTGCAAATGACCCCCACTGAAAACTTACTCAGGATAAAAGCCGAGGAAGATGATGCGGATGACGCGGATGCTATCCTTCAAACTGTACTCTACAAAGAAATCATATTCGGATAATAACCCATTTTTAAGGCTCTTAAAATATGTATTGCATGGGTGCTATATTGGGTTATATATTTGCATTATAAAATAATTATAAAAAATAAATACAATGGCACAGAAATACCTCCTATCCTGCCGATTAAACAGTATCACTCTTTATGGGGATACTGTCCTTTACGTGGTACATGTAAAACGGCAACTCAAAGACAATGGTTATAACGATGATGAATCTTGGGAAAACACCCTGATGTCCTTTACTGAACGAGACATCGTTTGCCACGACCCCGAAAAAAAGGTAATGACCATTGCCGGGGAAGACGATGAACCACTGACTCTTATTGCTTATCATAGCTACAGAAAAATCACTCATCAAGATAAACATGAAACTCAATCTTAAATCAGATCTCTGGAAATCCTACTTTGAAAGCGGGTATTCCACTCAAATCAATGAACCCACCTATATTGCATCATCAGCCGATGATAGCTTGGGTGCCGGGAACCTATTATTATTCCCCGAATCTGAAGTCCTAGAAATAGGGGAAGACGGTGACGAACTATACATTATAGCCGATACAACCGAGGGTATACAAAGATTCAATGTTACAGACATTCAACTATTCAAGCCATGATAAGAATCAACGAAAGCCTATACACAGACATACGTATAGCAAAACAGTTCAGAGAACTGCAGGGACCTACAGTTGCACTTGGGATCCAATCCTCATTCGACCCAACTACGGGTAAACGTTATATCCGACCAAGATCATGAAACTAGCCGACAATATTATATTAAGGTGCTTATCCATTGACTCTGTTGACGGGTTAATATCCGAAGATGCTCATATATGGTTAAGTGATAAATTCGATGAGGATTTTCATGGTGAGGACAACAGGTTCCAAATAGGGATCGAGGAACTTAATGATATGATTAAGGCTGATACTGCTTTCGTAAAGGAATGCGAATCCTCCGATGACGAAGATGTCCAAGAATCCTTGGATAATATCCATTATGCCACAGAACTTATTGAGCTCATGACAGAAAACAACATTCACTTCATAATCAAATAACCATGAACCCATTCCTTCACCTTACTCACTTACAACTTTATATCCTACAATACGGATGTATGTGGCCCACTCAAGATGGAAATTTTACCGAAACAGAAGCGGGGCAAGTTGCCTATGAAGCAGAATCACAACTTGCTAATTGGCTATCAGAAGCCATTAATAAAACGGGTCTTACCCAAGAACAATTCGAGGACAAATTCAGTTGGGTCCTAGATGAAGCTAATTACCAAGGTCACTAAAACCCAATTTTAAGGCTCTTAAAATATGTTTTGCATTGGATCCCAATAGGGTATTATATTTGCATTATAAAATAATTATAAAAAATAAACGCAAATCCCAACACCATGAAAAAACCATCTTTCTCCAGAGTCGAACTCTGCCTTTATTTCTTAATAACTCAAGGTATACAGGCTGCCTCGGGTAAACAAATACATGAAGCGGGGCCTGCTGCAAGCGAATACTTCGATAAGCTACTACCGCCTTCTTTCTTTAAGGCCAAGGCTGCTATCTTGAAAAAAAACGGGTTCACCAAGAAATCTTGGGACGAGGTACTTAATCAATCCCGGTCCTTTTATTTCCTGCCCTCAGAAGCTACTGACAGGGTTAACAACGAAATAAGGGAACTCTGCAAAAACTACCTAATGACCAACGGAGTGAACTATCTCCTAAACTATACCCATGCTGTCCTCGGTCATAAGGTGAAAGTCGGTAAAGTCCTTAAGAATAAGGAGCTAAGGCTCTACAGCTTACCCGAAAACAGCATCACTACAATAGCCATGTACCTTAAACTACAATCCTTTATTCAATCATGAAAAAACAAGCAACCCTCATTATCATGTTAGCCATAGTGCTAACTGCAGCCATTGCCTTCGGTGCAACAGAGCCTAAAGCCCAACAGTGCAAAGAGATCACCAAAGCCGGTGCTCAATGCAAAGTCATGACCAGAGATACCACACGGATCTGCTGGATCCACCAACGTTCAATCTCAGCTAAGGCTGCTAAATCCAAATAACCCATGAAAACAAAACCACTAACAAAGGCTCAAATCGATGCCTTAGCCTCAAAGATCCATTCCAAACTTCAGGACGCAAGAAATGAACGGGAGGACCATATAAAAGAAGACCCACACCACATGGCCACTGCTGAAAAGCTTATCTCAGTATCCCGAAAGGCTGTCGGGGACGATGCTACCCGAATCCTATTGGATGGCGCAAATTGGGATTACTCAAGTAATAAGTGTAAGTTTGATAGTTGGGAACAGATTGCTAAGAGTCTTGCTAGGAGTTCTGCGGATTACGAAATCAGAAATATGCCCAAGATTCAATCCGAATACTCCATCCGGGAAGATCTAACCATTGCCTCAATCGGTCAGGAGATCCATTCCTTCTCAGCTTTCATAAAAGACAAATACAAAATCTCAATCGAATAATGATAAAGCTAATCCTACTAATAGGTCTATCATTCATTTTGATACGATCTGCCCAGATCATGCAGGCTAGCTCTAGAAAGTTCGAAGATTACGCAACAACTAATCATGGTAGACGCGTCATTCTTTACACTGACGGCAGCTGGGAATACCACGAATTGCAAAAGAAACAGTCTGCTCCAATACAAGCTACACCGCCCAATCACAAATACTGATGAAAACCTTCGTATTCTTCCCACCCCATTACTTTACCGATAGGTTTGATGAACGAACACCATTCGTAACTCAGGGGGTAGACCTAAGCCATGCCTTAGCCGAATGGCATAATCCTGCTGGAGATGATGAACCAGGCTGGACATACTGTACCTTAGACGAATTACTAAAAATCCAAAAACCTATAGAATGACAGCTAAAGCCTCAACACCTTATCAATTCCCTCTAGGAGAGGATGGTAAACCTTATGGTAACATGGAATCCATTTGCTGGAATCTACAGGAGCAAGGATTATCCGGTACCGTTGCTGATAATGCTCCGAAGGATTTTCCCGAAGAGATTCGGGATGTGGTTATTAAATACAATTTACTTGCTAGGCAATTGGATGCCTACATAGAAGACTATGCTGAAAAACATAATATCGATACAGAATAACATGGCAAAGAACAAACATCCTTACGGAATGAATTTACCCCCTATCCCCTCTGCTGATTACGATAACAGCGGGGGAGTTGATAACCTCATGGATGAGGTATCCGGTAATATAGTAGAGTTTCAATATGAGTGCGATGCCGAATTAATTAGGATAATTAAAAGGCTGGATCAAATTAAGCTAGTTCTGCTAAATGACCTAGACGATAAATCCCTATTAAATTACGGCACAGACCATTTAAAATTACTTCCCCAATGATCCTACATGAAATGCTCCTCGAGATGCAAACTTGGTTTTCCATCCCAGCCCACCTTTTAGAAAAGGCTAAGGCTATAGAACCTAGCCCCCGAGAATGCGAAAGAATCCTATTCCTTCGTAAACAATGGAGCAAGGGACACTTTGATGAAGACCCTCAAGTTCTGAAGAACGAACTATGCGAAATAGCCCAATCCTTAGGACCCTAATGGGCCTCTAAAATAAGTTTTGCATTGGGTTAAATTGGGTTTTATATTTGCATATAATATATAATTGCAATAATGCAATATAAAATAATGCAAAAATCCGAACCCAATGACAACACCGCACATCAAAACAAATCAGGGATATCAAACACCCCGCTATCCCCACAAAATCCCGGGGGCTATCTCTGCAAAGTACATGGCTAACAAACGCAACCATTACTTCCGATCAATGATCGCCCTTCATGCTTGGGGATGCTCTGCCCATCATCCAGCCCGACACTCTTCTAACCTTAAACATGTCCAACGGTTCTTCATCGATGCACATGGTAAACTTGACAAACAGGCCTACTAATGAAAACAATCCAACAAAAAATTCAGGATATCCTGGAAAACAACATGCTGCCCCAACTAGGCCATGCTTACCATCTTCAACATTCCTCATTGATACAACTCGGCGATGAATCCTCTACTGAGGTTCTAGTTTACCGAGAACATTTTCATAAAACAGAAGAACATGACGATCAGTTTGAACAGATCAATGCTCTGCTAATGCGTATCGAACCAGATGAACACCTGCATGACCCAGAGAAAATACTGGACCGGGGTTTACATGTTATCTGGGTATCAGAAAAAGACGACTCACTCCAAATCCAACTTTCAGATCATTCTATACATTTCATAATCCATTACTCAGGCCAATACTAATCATGAAAACAGACCATCTCACAAAAACAGACGGGGGTAACATATCTATCCTGATCTCCTACCCCCACTACGGGGAACACACTTTACCCCAGGGCTATCACCGAGCCTCAGTAATCTATGACCAAATGGAAACTGAAGACATACTCCAACTGGCCTTCGGATACGGTAATATCCGTCACAAAGAACCCGAGGAGAATACCAAACGTATGGACGAGGCTAACCAACGGGTAATGCTTGGGAAAATCAACAACGAAGTTACCGGCTATTACAAAGCAAACCATACTTGGGATCTTACAAACCTTGAACCCTTTGATACTGGTACCATCATCAGGCTGGAATTCAAACATGAGGATGAACTCGAAACCTACATTAACCTATTCGAACTGGTTGCTGCCAATACTGCCTTCAGTGCCGGCGGGGACGATGACTTCTTTGATTACATGCCGGGATTCATAGACATCTTTGCCCAACTCTGCGAAGTAACCAAACAAGAGAAACGATACGCCAAGTTCATCAAGGACCTGATCAAGAATAACCCACATGATACAGATTACGAATTCTACCGCAACACTATAACAACTAACTAACAACTAACAAACCATGAAAAAAGCTAAAGAAACCCTATCCGAACAACATCGTTACTTAATGGAAGTAACCGACAAAGTAGACACTTTACCTGAAGAAACCAGGCAACAAATCATGACAATAGTCGGGGGGGATCCAAACAAAGATCCAGTTCTCAGCTTGGGGATTATTGCCGATCTGATGGACCAAACAATACGTTCTACCGGGTTGCGAAGAGCAATAGCTGATCTCTTCGGACAGGACATAAGTCCTGAAGGATCTCGGGAATTGCTCTTATACATGGTATTGCTCATCGTAAAACCAACCCCCAAAGAGTTACGAGCAATCCAAACAAAAATCAAGGAGGACTCAGTCATAATCGAAAACCAGGTCGAAGACTATGATGAGGACGAAGATGAGGACGATAACTAAAATCCTATAACCATGCTCATATTCATATTCTTTAAAGATGATCCCGATTACTGGGAAGACCTGCATATCACAGGACCTCATGAAAACCTAGAAGAAGCCATGAACCAATTTGACTTGGATGGTACAGGCTGGGATGGCTATCTCTACACCACTTTACAAGATATCGTAGGTGACCAAGATCTAAGACAAATTGCTAAAGAAGTTCCATCAATTCCAAACTCTTAACTAACCATGAAAAAAGCTAAAGAACATTTAACCCAAGCCATGCTACCGATCCTAAATCGGATGGAGCCCTTCAATGAGAAATTCCAACTAATCTACGAGGAAACAGAAATGCAACCCGTAACCAAGGTACACAAAGACGGTACTTCCGAATTCTTTGCCCTGATCATTAAACAAACCCAAGAGGATGTCAATTTCATGCTTAAAGCCAGAGAATACCCAAAAGGCCAAGAACCAGAAACAGGGCTTATCCTGAACCTTATAGAAATACGCTCTAAGGTACCGATGATCGAATGCTTCCTCAAGATCTCATCCGATCCCGATCTTCCAATCACTACAACTATGCCTCTATCCTTCAGGGAGGACGAAGTAATCCATCACTTCCCACTGGACGATGAAGATACTGAACAATCATTAAATATTCTCAAAATCATAGCTGCCAAAATAGACCTTACTAAGCTAAGAGTTTTAAGCAGCTAATCCATCAATTCCAAACCCTTAACTACACACAGGGATATTCATTTATCCCTGTGCTTATCTCTTTAGGACCCAACGAATTAGAATATCTAGCATCAACAGCTAAACAAGCTAACTAATTGCACTTAAATTCATAAATACTAATTTCTAGACAAGCCTAACTAAGCTTAATATACCTCAAATCATGATCACATACTATCTCGTATACAGTTTCCATGCTAAGAGCTTTGAAAAAGAGCTAAACCAAGCCATCAAGGACGGATGGATAAAAAACGAACCCATGACCATGTCCAAAACCAACGGGGCAGTAGTCTACTGCCAACTACTATTCAAACAGGAGGAACCAAAGAAATGAAACAAAGGAAATACAGGATACTGAAAGTAACCATGGAGAATAACTCTATCCGATACTGGCCCCAGAAACAAGTACATATCAAACTATTCGGGATCAGGATCTATTCCTACTACGAAACCCTTTCCTACCGAGATGGATCCTTTACCTACTTAGTAGACTACATTCAGACAGAGGAAACCGCAAGAGAATACATCAAGAATCACGAGGACCAGATACAACATCAGTCACCGACCAAACAAGAAGTAATACAGATATCATGAAAACATACATCAGACCTGTAACCCAGAAAAGGAAAGAACCAATTATAGTAGTAGAACTATCCCAAGAGGAAGCCTACAACATCAGACATTGCCTAATCCGATCCCAAGCCAGGATGCCAGAACAAGAGGACGGTTCTAAACTAATTTCCCTATTAACCCCGCCACCAACAACTAACTACCCAATCCAATTAAAGAATGCCGAACTACCATCGGCTATCATACATCAGGACGGTAAACTACTATCAGTAGATATCATGCTACCAAACAAACATAAATGAAAACAAACAGGAGATATAAGGACCAACACAAACTAGCCGCATCCAAGATGTTCAATGTACCTTATTCAATGGTTACAGACCACCAAAGAGAACAGGCTAAGATGGCCACATTCGGAGCTAGATACGGATCAACCCCCACCCAGCTACAAAACAAACTAAAATGAAAACAAAGATTCAAAGGATACCCAGACCACTAGGAGTTACTCTCCAAGCCCAATCACTAAACACATCAGCCAACAAACAAGAAGAATTAAAGAAGATCAAAGATCACATACTAAACCTTTACTTCATAAACAATCAAACAGTAAACAACAAACCACTTACTATAGACGAAGTATCAACTTACTTACAATTAGATACTATGTATATCATCAGGTATCTATACAAACGTATGGGTTATATGCAAGGGATGGGACCAGATTCAGACCTAGAAGACACTGCCCAATCCCTTAGGGTCATCAAAAATTGGGCTATAAAAAAATCCCTAAATCACAGCCAAACTGCTGATTTACAGCTCGGTACGATGCTCAAAAGTCAGGGGGGAAAATACAAGCCCTACATCTCTGGTGAGGTAAACCGAGCCATATCGGGTGCACTGGCGGCAGACAAAAATCTCCTGGATCTCTACCGTACTTTAGACCAATCCCACAGGGCAGCAAGCCCTAATCACTATCTGGTACCAGGCTCTAATCCTCAATCCGAATCCGATGCCCTGACCCCAGAGAAAGCGATTAAACTAATGAATACAGAACAACCAATGAGGCTCCTTACCGAACCTCAATTGAAGGACCAATTAAAGGAACAATATAATATAGACGACCTACCTGAGGTAAGAGCCAATTACCAACAAGGGGTTGATACCGATGGATCCCTAATCCCTACAACCGATACTGCTGCTACTATAGTAAGTAGTAAAGTAAGACATGAGGTTCGGAGGGAATCGGATTTTGAAGATGATGATGAGATAGTTTAGTTAGTTATGTTGCTTGGGCCTCAGCCGACGGGTTGGGGCTTTTTTGTGTGGTACCGATTCCTGGACTTGATAGGCCCTACGGTAGGGTACCATGCTGGATAGGCCCTTTCCTCTTTTTAGGTGATAGGCCCTACGGCACTAGGCCTACCTATTTTCAGGGCCGCAAAAATTTAATATAAAAGATAATTATATAATATATATATTTGCAGTATAATTTAAAAAATGCAAACAGTACTAATATCTAAAAAAATGCAAGACAATAAAAAAATGCAACCTGCAATTTCCCACCCCGTTGCCAAACGGACAAGGAAACAAACCACTAACCTAGGTAAACCGTCGGACCAATTAAAAATCCACCGGGCAACCTATCATACCCATTTAATTCAAACCCTCAAATTGCCGACAGGACAAGCTGAACGGATGCTCAAACTTTACGATCAGTACATCGATGCGGAACTAATGGCTACCTTATTTTCCCTCCCGATGCTAGTATTCCATGCCGCCTTCATCCAAAAACTCCAATCACTATGATGCACCAAGAAACAGAATACCTAGAAATAATCGAACCAAATTTCGAACAATTCGGCTTAATGCCCGTATTCCGATCCCACTGGAAGATCCTGCCGGTAACTGAAGAAACACAGATACAAGAGAACTGGGAAAATGCCTGGGCTACCTTAATTCATTGGGTCCGGGATACCTACTTCCATCGCTTGGATCCCGACCGATTCGAAATTGCTATCAACGATCTTATGGATAACGAGGACCACAAGGAAGCCATTGCTATCTGTGCTACCCAAGGACATGACTGGGTATGCACCGATGAAGGCGGACCAGAATCAGGATCCATGGGTGCTGAATGCCAACGATGCGGACTCTCGCATAGTACCCAACTATACTAATCCGAAACTGATCAGATCCTTTACTATGATACGGAAACGTTACTATGACCCAATGAGCCCTATAGCCATCCTGATCCTGATCACTGCTCTGATCGCTGCGATATCTAAGTAAATCAGGTTCAGGGGGTATGGAATAAAGAATAGAGTAGGTTTACTTGCATTTTCCTGCTCTATTCTCCATACTTCTAGTCAAATGCAAGTATACCAAAGCACTTACTTCATATCTTCTAACATGTATATTGGCTAGACATTATATACTAATAGCTAACCATGCAGGTGGGCAAGGCCCTTTCCCGGGGGCCCTCCAACTTTTTTCCTAATTTGCCCCCACAACCATGCCTTCATGCCTTCCCCAAAATTACCCACCTACCCACCCAATTTGCATATAAGAATAAAAGTTGTAATAAAATACTACTTTTTTTAATTATGAAGATTAGATGAATTTTAAAAATAATATTTGACTTTTGAAACTTTATGTTTTACATTTGAGTATAAATTAATAAATCTAAAAACATAAAAAAAAATGCAAACATCTAAAAACTTAAATTTATTTATTCAATCCACTATTCAATTAGCAGGATTAAGACTCGAAACTATCGCAGAAAATAAAAGTTTAAATTCTGTAAAAGATAGTGAACAACTCGCTGAAAATATGTATTTTTTAAGCAAGTTAAAAATTCAGCGAATTAAATTAATAAAAGAAATAAATAATTCTTTATTATATCTGAATTAAAAAATTCATCTAATCTTCATCTTTAAAGATTATCTTTACTTCATAATTAAAAACAAATAATTCAAACAATCTAAAAACAAAAAAAATGCAAAATTCAGAAACAACTCCAACAACAACAACTGCAACTGCAAATGTTGAAACTGCAAAAACTGCAAAAGTAAAAAAAGAAAAAGTAGTTAAAGAGAAAAAACAAGATAGTAAGAATCTTTCAAATTTATTAGATAAAATTAGTACTTCTAATAATACTACTCAAAGTGGTAGTGGTAGAAATGGTTTATTTAAAGATAAAAAATATTTACAGGATTTTGACGGTGGTAAAAAATATCGTACTACCAAAAGAAACGAACTACGCAAGTTAATGAACAATATAGTAATAAAATTAAAAGCGGGTGAAAATTGTATTTTTAAAAAAGAAATTACACAAAGTAAATTGCACTTTATAGAAGCAAAAAAAGAATTTTCTATTTTTGTTGCACACTATAAAGAATTTTATTCTGTAAATGATTTCACAGTGCGTTCACTCTATGAAGGTAAAGAAACTAATACAATGTATATTGTAGTTCAAAGTTTCTTAGAAGTGATACAACAAGCAAAAAAAGAAAATAAACTTTAATTTTCTTTTTAAAGAGTAAGCTAATTAGCTTACTCTTTTTTTCTTTTATCTTATTATTACTTACAATCTAAAATAAAAAAAATGCAAACTGAAAACAAAACCCAAGCAACAAAAGAATTATTTATTTTTATCATTAACTATTTAGAACAGAAAAAAATCAACAATAAAAACTTTTCTTTTTGTAATTACTTTGTTAATGAATTAAAAGAATGTACTACATTAAATGAATGTTATGAAGTAATAGAAACAAACATTCAGCATAGTTTCTTTACTTACTTTGATGATATTATAGAGAGTAAAGAATTAGAAAGTTTATTTATTGAAGTAATTAAGCAAAGTAAAAAAAGTTTTACTACCTATTTTATTTATTATTATTATTCAATAGATAGTAATGAACTAAAAACAAAATTACTTACTTTCTTTAAAATGCTATCTGAAAAAGATAATATTTTATTTAATAATGATATTTTTAATTTTATTGAAAATAGTAGTTTAAACTATACTTTCAAAGAAGCGATTAATTTTATTATTGAATGCAATAGTGACTGTTGATAAATAAAATTAATTTTAAGATTGTCCCCTATCGGACAATCTTTTTTTTATGCAATATAGTACATCGTATCCGTCCCGGATACCTGGGACCATAGCCCATAGGCTAATAGACACAAGACATCGGATTAGGGACAAGGCCCCCTTACATCTGAGATCCAACATCTACCATCTCCAAACACAACAAGGGCCAGGGTTATTAGCCCCAGCCCTATAGCAAAAATTTTGCGAGGAATTTTTTACCCCAGCCCCACTATACTGGCACCCTCTTCTTATACTTCATCTCCAACTTCTCCATCCTCCGATTCCACTTCATGATTAAAGCGCAATACTCATACTGCTCAAATCTAGGTGATGCTAATGTCCTTTTCAGTTCCTCTAGATCACTGGGTGTGAAGTTACACAAGCTTTCATCCCATTTATAAAGGGGCTCTTTCTTAATCCTATTCCAAACGGGATAATTATCCACAAACAATAATCCTTGATCATCATAGCATTCTACTTCAAATGCAATTCCGGGATCATCAGAAGGCCTAACTTTTATCATAACTTACTGTTTACTTAATGGCCTTTGGTCTTAGGAGTATAGAATTGCTTCAAGGGCTCTGCGTGATCCTTAAGGCCCTCCCTTACCGAATCCATCTCGGTACATCTGAACCATGCTTCATAGATCAGCGAATCCTCTCCTCCCACATTTACTCGGATAATCTCAATCTGTATTTTGGGTTGTGGGATGGAATCATTACATGCTAAAGCTAAGGCCATTGATCCGAAGTATACAATAGCCACAAATATCAATGCTTGCTTCATGATTTTACCTCCCTGTCGTCTCCGTCTCCGGATATGGTTCCCGTCTCTGTTCTGAGTTTTACCTTCTCGTAATTGATGTCGATCACATCCTCAAGTTCATAGCCCAAGTCCTGAGCACAGGATGTAATGTAAAACAGGCAATCTCCCAGTTCTTTCATCAGGGGTTGTTGTAACATACCGAAGTCAGATTTCTCATCCCTCATATTCTTATACACCTTACCAGCCACCTCCCCAGCTTCGGCAGCAAGAGCTAGTGCTGGTCCCATTACCGGAAGTCTTTGGGACTTCATTAGAGTTTCTTTGGATTTCCTTACCATGTCTTGGTAAATGTTTACTGCTTGTTTTCCCATGTTATATAGTTTAAGTATAAATAGAATCCTCTCGCAATACTGGATTCTTAATTACTATGGAGAATTATACTATACTTGGAGTCTGTGCGGGTAATGGCGCAGTCTTATATCCCTTTAAAGATCAGTTAATCACCAATATTGAGCCCCGGTCCGCTTTCAATACTCCCGGCCAAACCCAATGGTCAGCTAATTTCCCCAACCAGCTGAAACTAGTTAACCTGAAACAGGTGGAATGGGTAGATACTCCGACCGCAATCATTGGTCACCCCGATTGTGGGCATAGTTCAGTCCTTGCTTATTCCCGGGGTAAGAAACTATCTGATCCAAAAGACAATAAGAGCCTAACCATGTTCATTGAGTCCATCCAACAGTTCCAACCCAAGGTATTTTTGATGGAAAATCTCCCTGCTTTGCTGAAAACCTATGGCAAGGAGGATTTGAAGGAAGCATTCAAGGGCTACAATCTGAAAATATTCCAAGGTTCAGTCTCAAAGTGGGGTAATTCACAGTTGTCACGTAAACGTTTGGTGATAATTGGGGTTAGAAAGGACTTAAATAAAGAAATTCTAGCAATATTCAAGTTACCAAAGCAAGAAAACATAAGACTTAAAGTATTTAAAGAACTAGATTCTGCCCTTGGCAGCCCAGATTCTGCCTTATGTCACGTTAGATTGCATAAAGATACTAATATTGCAATCTTTGGCGGGAAAAAGATGACTTTGGGAGAAATTAAGGAAGCTTGGTTGTCGTTTCCAAAGTCCCAACGCAGGTTTCCAGCCAACAAAGAGCGTATGAAATATGCTCCAGGAGTGTATCGGAATCTAAAGAACTCCCCACCCCTAACAGTAAGGAAAGGAAATCGGGAATTTGCCCCAAATGGGGAAGTTTTAACCCCCCGACAGCGTGCTAGAATCCAAGGTTTACCGGATTCTTTCAAACTACTGTACGAAGAGGATAGGGCTAACTTTTGGATCACTAAATCTAACATCACTGCCACTAAGTGTTTTCCTTACGAGATTGCTTTATGGTTTAAAACAAAGCTGGAAAGAGCTATTAAGAAACAATTATTAACCCCTTAACAAACAAAAACTATGAAGAAATTCATTATGCTGAGCCTAATGGCTATGATGTTTTTGGTGACGGCCCCGCCCGCCAAAAGCCAATTTACTAACTTCTGTAATCAAACGGCAGTGACCCTGACGGTTGATACAATTTCCCTGGACGGTCATACGATCGTTAAAGTAACTCCGGTTGCCGGAGCTGAGTCTTACACCATCACTGTAGCCATGCAGAGTTCAGTCTCTGATACCTCAGCCTATTATGGTGGGATTACTCAAACTTCTAATAACCCAGCGATGGTGTTCTTCGGTTTAGATAATAAGGTACTCTATTGGACACGAGCCACAGTCTGTATTCCTACTACTGCTATAACCAATACGAAATGTTGTTATGTGAAAACTACTGCCTTTACCTCGCAATCGAAGCTAGCCGCCAGTAACTATCCAACTTGGGAACCCGAGGGTATAATGGAAACTCCTCGAGCCGCAATTTCTGGGGACGGTAGATACCGAAAACCAGAATAACCATGGCGTTTTTCGACAAGGTACTCGATGTTTTATCAGGGGGGTTCGTAAAAGGCATCCTTGATAAGATACCGGACGCAGGCCAACGGGCTGCAGCGGAACTCGAACTTCGAAAAGAAATCAATAGGGCTGCAGAATCAATAACTGCAGCCCAACTTGATGAAACGAAGTCCTTCTTAGCGGATGTTGCAAGTGCACGAACCATGCAAACAGCTGCTTTGGGTCAGGAAGATAAATTTGCTAAACGCTATATTTATTACCTAACCTCATTTATCATTATCACGAGTTTAACCTACATATTTGTAGTTACATTCTGTAAGATTCCCGCTGAAAACTTAAGGGTAGTGGATACTATTCTTGGTTTTATGCTAGGTACATTAATTTCATCAGTAATATCATTCTTCTATGGGTCCACGAAATCAAGCGGAGAAAAAACCGAGCAGCTCATCAAGCTCTCCCATTCCTCCAATCCAACCGTCTCAGCCACAGCCACCGGAAGTGGCGGTAGTGAGGCCACAGTTACAAATAAACCGTAGCTTGCGTCTCCCTAATAACCAGCATTACCCAGTTGCCCAAAAGAAGACGAGTATATTTCTTCACCATACGGCTGGGAATACTGCTAAAGGGGCTATCACTTGGTGGAACCAAACCCCAGATCACGTGGGTACGGCTTACGTAATTGATCGTGATGGAACAATCTATGAAGCCTTTGATCCTAAATGCTGGGCGTATCACCTTGGAATTAAAGGAGATGATGATAGTATTGAAAAGAACTCCGTTGGAATAGAATTAGTATCATGTGGTAAACTGCACGATGTTGAACACAAGTTCTTCTTCTATCCCTTATTTCCTTCTAAACTATCGGCTAAGGAAGTGGAATCAGGGGATGTATACGTTGCCGATGAAGAGTGGAGGGGAATCAAAAACTTCCATGTTTACACTGAGGCCCAAATTGCCTCTTTGAGATTTACGATTGAGCACATTATCTCTGAATTCAAAATGGTCATTCCTAAGGTTAGAGAAGATTTTTATGAATATGATGAGAATGTGATAACCAACGACCTTCCAGGAATTTGGTCCCATAGCACAGTGAGAAAGGATAAGAACGATATATTCCCTTATCCACCTCTTCTCGACATGCTTAAAGGATTAAGTTTATAGGGTTGCATAACAAAGGATGGAACGGGGAATAGATATATATTATATATATATCTTTTTTTCCCCTTTCCCTCTTTCTGTGTATAAGATATTCCGATATGAGCAAGGGTAAAATAAACCTAATTACTAAAAATTTAACCGATACCGAGTTTAAGGAATTAAACCGGGTAAGGAATGATGTATTCTTTTTCTCTACTTTCATACATGTTATTCACCCAAAGAGAGGGAAAACAAGATTTGACCTCTATCCCTTTCAGAAATCCGTTCTTTGGTTTTTCCTAACCGAAAGGTTTAATATAGTCCTGAAGTTCAGACAGGCTGGAGTAACAGAATTAATTGCCATGTATTGCCTATGGTTGGCAATGTATCATGACACAAAGTCAATCGTTATCCTTTCAATTAAGGATAGGGTTGCTAAGAAAGTATTACGGAAGATTAAATATATGTACCGAAATCTTCCCGAACATCTCAAGGTACAGGTGGTTAACGGTAGGGGTAGTGAAATCGGGACTGCAACCGAGATGGAATTCTCTAACGGTTCTATCATCTCTTCAATTCCCACAACCGAAGATGCCGGTCGATCAGAAGGTCTCTCACTTCTGGTAATTGACGAAGCAGCCATCATTCGTTGGGCTAATCAAATCTGGGCGGCAGCCTTTCCAACTCTATCAACAGGAGGAGCTTCAATCGTTAACTCAACTCCTTACGGTGTTGGTAACTGGTTCCATAAAACTTGGGTAGATGCCACAACTGGAGGTAACCCATTTAACCCAATACGGCTTCACTGGAAGATGCACCCCGAGCGGGATCAGAAGTGGTATGATGAAATGAAAGCTTCACTGGGTGCACGAAGAACAGCTCAGGAGATCGATGGCTCCTTCCTTTCATCCGGTCAGACTGTTTTTGCCATGGCTGATATTAGAGCAATTGAGGAAGAGATATTAGACCTTGAGGACGTAGTAGTAAAAGAAAATGGATTATTACGAATCTATAGGAAGCCGGAAAAAGACAAGGATTTCTTTATTGGTAGTGACGTTGCCACAGGCCGATCACAAGATTATTCCACCTTTTCTATAATGGATAGATACGGGGAGGAATATGCCTCATTTAAAGGACGTATCCCAACCAATCGTTTAGCTGATTTATTAATGCGATATGGCAAAGAATATAACACTGCTGTATTAGCACCCGAGTCAAACGATATTGGTTTAGCTGTTGCCTCCAAAATTGAAGAGCATCGATATCCAAGATTATACTATGCAACCAAGATCCTAAAGGAGAAAGGGGATAGAAGACCTAAAGAAGAAAAGATCCCTGGTTGGTATACAACTAAGAAAAACAGACCGGTAATCATCGATCAGTTGGAGGAAGATATACGGGAAAAAGGTATTATAATCCGTGACCCCGCTTTTTGCCAGGAAGCTTATACCTTCATTTACGACAGTACAAACCGCCCAGTTGCTATGGGTAAAGGTAATAAGAATGCTAATATGGAAGAGGAAGCATTAGCAGACGAAACATACACCGATGATGCTATCATGGGTAAAGCTATTACTAATCAAATAAGAAAAGGAAAATATAAAGGCCCAAGAACTTTACCAAGATAATGAAAGAAATCACACTATTCGGAAGACAGATTATATCTTGGGGAGATAAAAAGGTAACTAGTGAGTCTCCTAAACCGACTGCCTTACCAAAGGGAAGAGTAAGTATACCTGATAACAAGAATCAGTTCTCGTTTATGAAGGGTGCTCCTGAATTAGTAGACCCCCTTTTCAACAACACTCTTATCCCACATATTCGTAAGCTTGCTTATACCAACCCTGATGTATCTCAGGCTTTGGATAACTTAGTACAGTTAGGAAATCCGGGACATGAGGTTGAATTTGATGAATCTGTTTCAGAAGCTGAGGCTAATAAGATTCGCCAATACCTAGAAATTAAAAAAGCTGAATGGTCAGAATCTACTGCCGGGATGGATGGCTTGGTAAACAAGATGATCTCCCAAGTAATGATCGGTGGAGCTCTTTCTGGCGAGTGGGTACCGGGGATGGATTTAAAAGGAGTTGACAGATTTGTATTTGTAAACCCAGAAACTATCCAATTTGCAATAGAACGTAAAACCCAACGTTATGTTCCCTATCAAAGGCCTAAGAATTTACCCATAGGTAAGGCTTTTCCAGAAAACGAATTAATAAAGCTTAACCCAGAGACATATAAATATTATGCCCTGAATGGTGATACTGAGTTACCTTATGGTATTCCTCCTTACCTGCCTTCTTTAGATCCCCTAAAGAGACAGGAAGTAATGCAGGAAAACATCGACTTCATCATCGAACAGATTGGTTTAGTGGGATTTCTTACAGTATTAATGGAGAAACCCGACATGTTAACCGGAGAATCGGCTAACACCAATGACTATGTAAACCGGTTAGATAAGGACTTACAGACAGTATTAACCCGAGTTAAAGCGGGTATGCGGGATGGTATAGTTGCAGGATATAAAGAAGACACTGACTTTGAATTCTTTAGCCCAACCAAAGATGTTGCCGGTGCTACCTCTCTCTTCGAGAACAATGAGCTTCAGGTAATGTCAGGTTTAAAACAAGATGCCTCATTAATGGGTAGAGCATACGGTACATCAGAAACACAGATAACTGTAATCTTTACCAAGATCCTAGCCCAATTAAAAAATATACAGAACCTAGTACGAAGAAACCTTGAATTCGGTTATACACTTGACCTAAGATTAGCTGGTTTTACTTTTAAGTCGTTACGGGTTAAATTCTTACAATCTACTGTACTAGATGAGCTTAAATATCAACAGGCGATGGAGATTAAAGTCCGTAACCTTCGCCACTTATATTATGACGGTATAACCAACCTTGATGAATATGCTCAAGCGATGGGTAAAGAAAAAGCTGATCAAAAAGAACCAAGATTTATCATGGACTCGGCTACGACCCAAGCTGAGATGGATGCTAAAAGACAAGCTCAAAAAGATAAATCGGATAAAAAAGTAAGAGATAAAAATAGGCCCACACCTAGAAAACTAAACTAAATGTATGGAAATGATTTTAGTACAATTTGCGGGTTTGGGCCTGTACGATCTGATAGGCGGTATAGCTGCATCTGTCGGAGCTTTCTTTGCAATAAGGAAATTCTACAAGTTCATTAGGAAATGGGCTATACAAATACTAGAAGATATGTCAGGCGTAACCGGTTTAAAAAATGAAGTTAATAAACTCGGAGAACTTATAAGACAGGGAAACGAGAAGATGAATACAATTATCAGTGAGTTTAAGCCCAATGGAGGACATAACACAACTGATAAACTAAACATCATTATCTCAAACCAATCCCGTACAGATGCAAGGTTTTCGGCCTTATTATCGGAATCTAATGTATGTTTATTTGAGACTAATGAAGATGGAGAAATCACATCTGTCAATACCAAGTTGTGTAGATTAACCGGTAGGAATACTGATGAACTCTTGGGTAACGGGTGGTTTAATACCATTCTCTCCTCAGAAAGAGATGCAGTAACTCGGGAATGGGAGAATTGCGTAGTGGAGAAAAGATCATTAGAAACAGAATTCACACTGGTAGATGTTCACGGCCACCATATCCCAGTGGCTTTGACCCTTAAGAAAATGGGAGTTGCTCCCAACAATTCTTATGGGTATTTCGGAAGTATAAACCAAATAACCAAATAAAACCATGACAAATCTATTCAATGCCTTCTTCTACGAGTTCATGATGGCTCTGTTTATCCTTGCCCCTCTATGCGTAGTAATCACTGGGGCTTTTAAAACAATGACAAATAACAAGATAAAAGGTAAAGCAGCAGTAGTTATCTCTTTCCTAGTATCTTGGGCATTCCCGGGTATAGTATTGCTCACTCTTAACGCCCTGGGATTTGTAACTATCCTAGCACAGATGGATTGGATTCAATTCATTGTATTCGCTGTATTAGTAACTCTCGTTTCTAACCGTATATTTAGTATAGAGAGTATAAAGAACTTGCTAACTAAATATGGCTTAAACTAATACCCAAAATTTCCCAACATGCCCTTTGATAAAATAACCCTTAACTCGGGTCAGTCCCTGATTATTGCCCATTGTCCAGAATCTCTTGATCTTAAGAAGGTAGGGGCAAAGCAACAATTAGAGAAAAAATCGGTTGAAAGCTTTGGCCTATTCGATTCAGCTACACCGAACTTCCAGACTTACTATCCGGGAGTTACTGCTGAAGACCTTAAGCCAACAGCTGATCAATTCATCCGTCCCGTATTCCGGTTGTTATCGGAAACGATAGTACATCGGAAACATAATCCTATAGACTTTGCCAAAAACAAAGTACTTAAGGCTTCAATGCCTAAACTATTGGGACAGAGTCTTTATGGTAACCATGAGGCTTTAGTGGGTAATGAATTGGGCTCTGTTGCCAAAGTATCTTGGGAAGAGTCTTATACTGCTTCAAATGGCCTTATAGTACCTGCGGGTATTAACGGGGAACTATTAATAGATGGTAAATCTCATCCTCAGATTGCTCGGGGTATATTAATGGACCCCCCTTCTATTCACTCCAATTCTGTTACTGTTTCCTTTGAATGGGAACAATCTCATCCTAAATTAGAACGTAGTGAATTTATGTCTAAGATAGGTTCATTCGGATCAGATGGAGAGTTAATAAGAAGGATAGTATCAGAAATACATGCCTACCATGAAACATCATTAGTAGCCCATGGTGCTGACCCATTTGCCCAACTGATAAGAGATGGTGAAATAAACAATCCGGTTTATATTAAGGCCGCAGAACAACTATCTGCCAAGACAGGAACACAACACTACTTTTTTAGTTATAAGACGGATACTACCTCATTATCCGAGGAAGAACAAACTCACGACAAATCAAAAGAAACCTTAACAGATCCTACAATGGAAAAAATCTTAATTAGCCTTGCCGCTTTCTTCGGCATTACTGCTTTAACAGAAGCTGAAGCTCAAACCAAATTAGCCGAACTTAACGGAAAGAAATTTGGGGATTTGCTAAAAGCAGAATCAGACCTTGCCGCTGAGAAATTGAAAGTAACAACCTTAGAGGGAGAGAAAACAACTCTTTCTACAGAACTGGAGGCTAAGAAAACCGAAGTTACTTCCCTGACAGTATTCAAAACTGCAGCCGAAACAGCTTTATCTGCTAAACGCACAGACGTAACACGTATGTATAACATACTGTTCAAGGATAAGATTGATGCCACAATGCTGTCTTCAATCCTTACTGCGGATGATGCTATCCTTAGCAGCCTTCAAACTCAGTATCAAACTCTGATGGATAAACAATATCCGGGCAAATGTAATGATTGTAGCAGTACAAACGTTACCCGTAATACGGCAATCATTGAAGATCCAAACGAAAAGAAACCTGAGAATCAGGGTAACGGAGCTTCTTTGGAGAAACCAAAGACAAATGCGGAAGTGATGGCTGAGTTCAACAAAAAGCCTTCTATTGCAGGAATGCACGGAATCGGGGATAAGAAATAACATTTCTCAATACCTCTTTACATTAATCAATCCAAAAACCATAACTTAATTCATAAGCCATGCCAAGTACTTTAGGTACCCCAACAGTTTCAACCTTCTTACTGGAAGTAAACTCTCATAACGTTCACCTCGAATTCGTGGTTAAGACGGGGGTTACAATTAAAAAAGGTATGCCGGTGGAACTCCATACAAACGGCGAAGTTCAGATCGTTACTCCTTCTACCTACGAAACTACATGTATCGGTATTGCTTTGCAAGACAGAGCTGCTGGTGAGAAGGTAACAGTAGCAACTTTCGGACATTGCGTTATCGCTGGAGAAGCTAAAACAGCAATGAATGCCGGTCCAGTTCTCTATGATACCTACAACGGTACCACTGCAAAACTGAGCTATGATGATACATCTGTAACTGCTGCCAATCAGGCGGGTTGGTCATTGGATGCTGCAACAACAGCTCTTGATGAAATCAGAGTATTGGTTCGTCACTAAGACCTCCCTACATTAAAACCTACAAAAAAAACAATCTATTTCATAAGCCATGAATAAAGAACAATACGGAAAGTCCAAGATCAAAACGGATATCGAAACGATGGTCCGTACAATGGATGCCATGAGATCGGATAAGGATAATCCGGTGGATATCTCCCTTTCTGATTTCGTTAGTAAAAAATACGGAATCACGATGGAGTCCTTTTATCAGGAACTTGGCTTGGACCCAAGCATTGATACAATTCAGAATTTAAACACCCTACCGGATGTTTCGATTCGCTTCTTGATGCCGGAGATCATCCGAGATGCTATGCGTCTGGGATTACGAAGAAATGCCATTTGGCCTAATCTGGTTGCTGTAGAGCAATCAGTACCGAATCCTACGGTCAACCAGCCTTGGATCAATATGAGTGATGCTACTCCGAAATTACTGGGAGAAGCTGAAACTATCTCAGTTGGAACTATTTCCTACGGAAGTAAATCCCTTAAGCTGAGCAAGATGGGCAAAGGTATTAAGATCTCTTACGAGGTTAAACAATACGTTGCTTTAAACTTGGTTGCTCTATTCCTTCAGGATATGGGTATTAAGTTGGCTCAAGGTATGGATACATTAGCTATCACTACCCTGATCAACGGGGAACAAGCTGATGGTTCAGAATCTGCTCCGGTATTAGGAGTTGCAACAGTGGGTGCCACAAGTTACCGTGACCTACTTAAAGTATGGATCAGGATGTCACGTATCGGTCGTAAGGCAGATACTATTTTAGGTGGAGAAGATGCTGCCCTTGAGACTCTGGATTTGGATGAATTCAAAAAGAGAGAATCAGGAACAACAGCTGCAAAACTTGACCTGAAGACTCCTCTACCGACAAGTACGAACTACTTCGTCCACGGGGCAGTACCAACAGATCAACAAATCATCGTAGATTCAAACTCTGCCCTGATTAAATATAATGCCCAGCCTTTGATGGTGGAATCTGAAAAGATCGTATCAAATCAGACAGAAGCTACTTATGCTACCCTTACTACAGGGTTCGGTATTATCTACCGTGATTCTCGAATCATCCTAGATCAATCCCTGGATGTTGCCACTAACGGCTTCCCTTCTTACATGGAAGTTGATGACCTGGAAAACGTAGTAATTGACTAATTAAGAAACCATAACATCTAAAAGGGAGCTAGTAACACAGGTTATTCAGCTCCCTTTTTTGTTGCTATTTATAATAAACCCCCAACATGTCAAATCAACATTACAAACTCGGAAAAAACGCATCTATTTTTTATGATGTAAAAACAGGCTTAAAGGTAACAAAGAATGTACCGGGGCTCTTAACTAAACCCGCTTCAAAGAGAGTAGATGAAGCCCATGCTAAAGGTCACATTGTCCCAATCACTGAGGCTGAAGCTGAGAAGATGTTAGCTCAACATGGTGAGAATGTTACTCTGAATAACAGCCTTACAAAAGCTGATAAGATTGCAAGAGCAAAACAGAAAAAGGAAGCGGAAGTAAAGGATGAGGATTTGGAAGAGGATCTTTTAACTCGTAAGGATATGATCCAGGAGATTAAAGATAATCCAAATATCCCGGATGCTGAAAAGCCAACAAAGAATGAATTCAAAGCTATGAGCGATGAAGAGGTTGATCAATTGCATACAACATTAATGGAAAAATATCCTACTGAATAATGATCCCAGTATCTAACTTTAGTTATTCTCCAACAGCTCTATCGGTATCCTTTACCGATAGTTCTGTGAATAGCCCAACCACTTGGGCTTGGGATTTTGGTGATCCTAATAGCGGACCTAATAATGTGTCTGTTATTCAGAACCCTTCCCATTCTTATTCACTACCCGGAGAGTATACAGTATCCCTTACTGTAACCAATGTAGATGGCAGTAGTACAAAGACCTTAGCCATAACCGTTGCCGATGCTGTAGCACTTCTCAGTATTAGTGAAATGGTTGCGGGAAGGATCCCAGCAGGAATAACTATCGATATTAACCAAAAGGATAACTACATTAAGATAGAACAGCTATTCCTGCAACCGCTGCTAAATCCCCCAATATCTGATACTGATATCTTCATTGAGTCAAAATGGCCTTATTTAGCGAACGTTCTAGTAGCAGAATTAGTTTCTTACCGGCTAATCACTGATCAAGTAAACAATTTAATACTAGCACTATCCAGTTCGAGCTCCAGTACTACCTCAAATGCACAAAGAGAGTTAAAGAAAATTGTAACTGGGCCTTCTGAAGCAGAATGGTATAACAGTGCCGAAACAACAACCAACTTCCTAACCGAAACATTTAAGAGTGGAAGTATTTTCGATAAAACAAGCTTAGGTATAATTTGTGCCCTGGCTTCAAGATTGGGGATTCAACATCCCTTCTGCCCTATCGGAGCAGTATCCGAGAATGGAGTATCAAGTGTATCCCGTCCCGTAGTACCCTTACGTATCTGGAATAAACCGAAATGCCAATAACAGATTTAATAGGCCCAGCTAACTGGGATATCTATAAAGCTATCATGCGAGATGCCCAAGAAACTTTTGGGAAAAAAGAGATAGTGTGGAGAAAATCACTTGGCGGGGTAGACCCAAATGGCGAAGATAATGCGGGAGAAACCTTTACAAATATAACCCTTGAAGTAATCCTTCAATACAATGCCTTTAGAACTTGGCCAGTAACTCGTACTATGGACATGGGAGAACAGGATAAAGAGAATATCGCTATCCTGATGAACTATGATTACCTTAGAGAACTTGGCTATATTAATGCAAACAATAACTTCAACTTCAATCCAGCTGCCGACAGATTTGTATTTGATGGTAGAGTTCACAAAGCTCTAGGAGATACTCCTACTTCACAAGCCGGAGATGAACAAACCTGGATGATGATCATTGTTAAACGAGAAGAGCTACTTACAGGTACCCCAGACATACCATGATATTCGGAATAAAGAAAATAGGAGAATGGGATAAAGTAGCGGAGTTAACAAAGAAATTACAACCCTCCCTTCATAGAGCGGTAATGGCTGGACAAAAGGCCACTGCTACTAAATTGCAGGATATTTTAAGAGATCACTTAGTAAATCAGGACCTTCGTTGGAAACCCCTATCAGAGGCCTATGCCCGTAGAAAAAGGGCAAATAAGGAAATGGTTCTCGTTGAAAGGTGGAAATACTTCGATGCCATCCGAATAGAGAAAAGAGGAGATTCTTATAGTATTGGTATAAGAAAGGATAGGTATTACTCAACTATTAAAGGGGGCAGGATCCCATTGTATAAGGTTGCTCTATTTCATGAAGGTAAGCCCCAAATTACTAATCTCTTCGGTAAAGGTATTAAATTACCTGTAAGACCTCTTTGGGGACCTTCTGCTAAGGAACTAAACAAAATAGGAATCGATAAATTCTTTGTAAAAGAAATCCGTAGACAACTTAAAGCCGATGGTTGGCCAAGTGTATCATTAGCCGAGTTAAGGAAATATAACGCACCAGTATGACAGTCCTAATCAACACTCTTGAAAGAGTAGAAAGATCTCTATACCATGCCCTACGGTTGGAATTAGTGGATAAGGGTTATACACCCGATGCTCTGGTTGTGACTACCGAAACTACTTTTGAGGCTGCCCTAGCCGCAATTAAAACAGTTAAGGGATTTGCAGTAGAGGTATTCGGGGTGGGATCAAGTCAAAAGAAATATGGAGTAAAGATTCCCCGTATAGTGATCTTAGAAGAACAACGGTTAACTGGTGCTCTTGGCGGAACCCCCAATCCCCATCATGTACCTGTTCTAACTGGGCCTGCTATCACTTCTTATTTACCCACTACCACTCCCCCTGAAACTAAAGACCTTACCTATAAAATATCATTAGTATACCAATCAGCGGCTGAGGGAAGGATATTGCATCAGATATTAGCCTTAGCCCTTCCATCAAGGGGTTATATAGATTGGTACGATGATGTAAATAATATCGAGAAGATTTTCGTAAGGCAAGTGGGTTTTAGCGAAACTTCCTTTACTGAGGAGGGTTACAGAGAAGCAGGTTATATGTATACTGTACAAGATATTTGGGACACAGCTAGTGCAGTTGGACCAGCTGTTTATCCTATTACAGAGATTACAGTAGATGTAAGGACTGGAGAAGAGGATCAAATTGATCCCGATGCTCAAATCGTAATCGATTAACTCAATACTAAATCATATAGAATAACTTATAACACCAAGAACATTGAGCCATGCCAGGAACAGCAAGAGTAAACTTTAATATCACCAACCTCACCTTCTCAATAGCTGCCCTATTAAAAGGGATTAGTTTTGTAGAAGGTATTACTTTGAGAGGGCCAAGCTCTGATCCAAAGGATATAATCACTTCTTGGGATCAATTCGAGAAACTGTTTGGGGGTTTAATCCCTAGCTCAGATTTCCCACTCTTATGTAAACGAGCATTAGAAAGAGGGGCTCAGTTACGGGTTAACCGAGTAGTTCATTATACTGATGTATCTGACTCAGCAACAACAACCGCTGTTAAAGCAACAACAACTGCTTTCTCCAATTCCACTCCAACCGCACTATTTTCACTAACCCTAAAATATGCCGGAGCTGATTATAATAACATCAGAGCAGCTATTGAGGCTGCATCAAATGGGAATTCACTGTATTTCAACTTAAGGATTTATCATATCAATGATTCAAGCCTTACTGAAACATATCAAAACCTTAAGGCTCCTTTAGTAGCTGCTGCCGGTCCAACTATTGCAAACTCTCATTACCTTGATGCTGTAATCAAAGGATCACAGTTAGTAGATGTAACCTATAATGACCTATCCGGTATTGCTACCGCATTGTTATTAAGACCTGCTAACGTAGTGAAGACCTATGCTTCAGGATCAGATGGAGGTACAGTAGTTGCAGTAGATTACGTGGGAGATTCTGCGGGTGGTACAGGATTCTATGCCTTCAACCCTTATGCTGATGCTATGCAAATCTGTGCACCTGAAATGTCAGATAATGATATTCACGTAGGTGGGTCTGCTTATGCAGCTGCTCGTACAGATCTTCAATACTTTGCCCATTTAGCTAATACTAACACTTCAGCTACCGGTTATATCACTGACCGTGACACTACTGCCATTGATTCTAAATACACTGCCTTCTTCGGAGGCGGAGTTAAAGTGTTGGATCAGACAACTGGGGTAAGTAAGTCAATCTCTGAATTGGGAGATGTACTAGGTATCTGTGCATACTCTGATCGTACCGCTCACGAATGGTTCTCATTTGCGGGTATCAACCGTGGATTTATCCCTAATTGCTTGGGAGTAGTTAATAACTTCGGAACACCTGCTCTACAGGATGATTTGGAATTATTAGCCCAACACCAAATAAACATGGTGGTTCAAATGGATGGCCGAATCTACCTAAGCGGTAACTTCTCGGGTCAGCTTACAAATGATGCCATGTCTTGGAACAATGCAGTAAGGTTAATTATCTACCAGCAAAAATCACTGGGACCTGCTTTACGAGCATTCCTAGAAGAACCCGGAGATATCCAAACATTCAAGGCAATCTACCGAGGAGTAGAACCATTCCTGGATATGTTAGTAAGAGAAAGAGCATTATTCTCATACAGCTGGCAGGGAGATCAATTTGCTTCTAAATTATCAGATGTAACGGTTAATAACTTAACCGATCTTGGTAATGGTAAGTACAAAGCAAGGTTATTCGAGAAAATCATTCCTTCATTAAATGAGATTACGGTAGATATCGTAGTAACTCCTCTATCTGTTAACTTCAACGTAGTTCAAGCTTAAGCCCCTAACCAATAATGGCACAAATACCAAATCCTAGAAAAACCTTTAACTTCTCCATTGCGGTAGCGGGATTAAACCCCTTCCTTGCCCAAGAAGTAGATATCCCTGATTTCGATATCGATGTAACTGAGCACGGTGATACTAACCATGATATCAAAACCGGCGGTAGAGCTAAATTCGGAACCCTAAAGATCAAAAAGATATCAAGTGCCACAGGCCCTGATAACTGGATCTGGAACTGGATGCTGCAAGTACAAAACGTATTCACTGGCGGAGGAGATCTTCCTAGTAACTACAAAAGAACCGTAGTTGTGGAACAGTTCTTAAATGATGGTGTAACAGTTATCAACTCTTGGGTGTTCTACGGATCATGGCCAAGTAAGATCAACGGAGTTAGCTTCAAGAGAACCGGATCAGATAATACAATGGAAGACATCGAACTTCAGGTAGACGAACCAGATCACTTCTAATATCCCCTTCATCTTAATAATCCCTTCCTCAGGGTACTACAAAAGAGCATGGTTATCATCCATGCTCTTTTTTGTTTGTGGAACTATTTAGCTTAAATTAATCACAATGTCAAAAGACGAAAACCCAGTACAAAATTACATTAGGCCATCAGAACAGACCTTTGTTGGTCCTTCAGGTATAGCCTATACTCTCCGAGAAACAAACGGGGATGATGATGCCATATTATCTAATGCAGGTGGAGCCAAAGATGGGTCTAACTTCAATAAGTGGATAGCTGCTGTAGTAACTGCAGTAAGTGGAACCAAACATAGGATGACAGAAAAGGAAGCATCTCAAATCCCTATTCGGGATAGAAGTGCAATCCTATTTGCTTCTCGTATCTTCTCTCTTGGGCCGATCGTTAAATTCGGACACACTTGCTCCAGAAAAACTTGCGGCTTCTCTTCTCTGGATGATCACCCTTATGAGGAAGACCTTAATCAATTCTTCTGGGATTTCAAGAACCCAAGACCTTCGCTAGGAGAACCCGGCTACTATGCCACTTTAATGCCCGCTTACCCAGTACAACCCATTGTAAACCCTATCGAAAAGACTTTATCTAGTGGTAAGCAGATACGACTTAAGTATTTAGACGGCGAAGGTGAATCTATATTTCTAGAAGTAGCCCAAGAAGACCTAAATAAGAACTATGAACTGCTTAGTCGTAAGTTAGAAGCAAAGTTAGAAGGGGATAACTGGACAACAGTACAAAACTTTAAACCCTTCACTTCACGGGACATGTTGGAATTAAGGAAAATTGTAAAAACCTATGATGAACCATGGGACGCAATTTGTAGCATTCCCTGCCCGAAATGCCATAACGTGGATCAGGTAAATCTTTTGGGAGTAACCGATTTTTTCTTTCCAACGGAGATATAGAAGCCGATTACTTCTATGTCTGCAGGTCAGGAGCTAAAGGCTTGACCTTCACTGAATGGTATTACTTACCTTCAGGCCGTAAATTAAAATTAAAAGCCGCAGCTGATGCTGTAAACAAACACCTTAAAGAGGAATACGATAAAATAAACAATTAGAATGTTCGGAACTGTAAACAGTGTACTAGGTATCGGAGTATCGTTATTCCTACGGGATAACTTTAGTGCAACCGCAGCCAAAGTAAATTCCAACTTTCATAAGTTATCCAATGATATCCAAAGAAAGGTAAGGGGACAAACTCAGACAATCGCTAATATGTCCACAGCAACAGCTTTGGGCGGATTATCAATGATGTACGGGATGAGGAAGGCAATGGATGAAGTAAATGAATTCCAAACCGTACTCTATAAGACTAAAGCCATTGCCGGATTAACTACTGCTGAGATGAATGATATGCAGCAGAGAGCTTTGGATTTATCTTATAGATTCCCATTTGCCGCTACTCAGATAGCTGAAACCTTCTTAGAGTTAAGTAAAGCAGGTATTAAGACTAAGGAGGATATGGATGCGATGACCCAAGCAACAATGGGATTTGCAACCGTAGCCGATATTGCCATTGGTGGAGAAGGGGGTTCAACAAACATGCTCCTGAACGTAATGGCCATGTTTGGTAAGAATATTTCTGATTCCAAACTAGTAGCAGCCCAACTTGCCAAAGCAGCCAACTTAACCACAGTAAGTGCACCTCAAATAGTAGAGTCCCTGAAATATGCGGGTCCCCTATTGAAGATGTTTAATGTGGACATGGTTGATGCGGTGGGAGAGATATCAGCATTAGCCCAGGCTGGTTTAAAAGGATCAATAGCAGGTACATCAATAGCTAACTCCTATCGTTTCATGGCCGATGCTGTAAGTGCACAGCAATCTCCGAAACAGGCAGCAGCATTAGCATCAATGGGACTTACCTCAGCTAATTTCCAAGATGCAAACGGTAATCTTAAGGAAAGAGTAGAGTTATTAACAATGCTAAGAGATAGGTTAAAGGGTATGGGTACTATCCCAAGGAACCAGGCCTTAGAAACAATCTTTGGAGTACGGGGAGCTAAAGTATCCTTGTTAATGGATTTCTTGGATGGTAAGACTATGGAGGGATTACCCGCAAAAACAATGCAGGAAATCACTGATCAGATCGGAAAAACCACTGGGGGAGAATTGGATAAATTAGTATTCGATAGGATGAGTCAGCCACAGCAACAGATGTTCTTATGGAACAAGGCTATGTTTGAACTCAAAGTATCAATGACAGAAGTAATTCAAACAGGGCTTATTCCTCTTCTAAGGGTATTAACCAAAGTGGCTAAGGTATTAGCTGCCTTCTCCCATACTACTTTAGGTAAGATAGTAATAGGTGCCGGAGTAATAGTAATAGTATTGGGAACATTGGCTGCTGGTATAATGGCAATGATGGCAAGTTTAGCCCTCATTCGTATGTCTGGAGGCTTTACTCTATTTGCACAAGGCGGTGGATTATTTAAAGGGATAGCAAATATCTTCCAGGCTTTAAAACTAAACCTATCGGGCGTATTTACCTTCTTTGCTAAGAATGGGGCTATGATGAGCCTATCTGCAGGTAAATGGAAATTCATTGCCACTTGGGGAAAATCATTAGCCAACTTCTTTAGCGTGGGTATGGGAGCGGGAATAGCAAGGATAATCGGATTAATCTCACCATGGGGTAGAGCAATAGCAGTAATCACAGTAGCATTAACAGTACTATATAACATATCGGATAAGTTTAAAGGGGTATTGGATAGTATAGGAAACATGTTCGTTTCAGTATACAATTGGATAAGGGGAGTGGTAAATCATCTTACTGCTTTCTTACCCGGAAACTATGGGCAATTAGCTCAACTAGCTACCCGACATGCTACAGGATCAGTAACTCCAGCTACAAGGCCAGTAGCAGAAACAAGGAGCCCTTATTTCACAGATCCTTCTGGTAAAACCATGATGAAGATAGATCAGTTAATAGATAGTATCACAGGCCAAAAAGGTGGGGATGTAGTAGTTAACTTCGTAACTCCAGACGGTAGGGTAATTGATACTAAACGAATTAACCGAGAACAACAAAAGGCTTTAAATCAAACTTTAGGTTTTAAACTACAATAAGATGCCCTTAGACGAAGTACAGGTATTAGCCCTAAACGCAGGAAAAGCAGCTCAGTGGGATCCAGTTAGACAAACTTGGGTGGGTCAAGAATTGGGGCCATTCGACTATATACAGCCCGCTAAGAAGTTTAAATACAGGAGGTCATGCTACTTAGTAGACTTAGGTAACCCAACTAATAGTATGGAAATCCAAAACTTACCATCGGTAATGAGTTTTGATCCTGGCATAAAAATAGTATCCATGTCTTCACCGGGTCGTAACAACCCCTTCCAACATTATACTGGAGCGGAAGACACATTGGATTTTGAATTGAGTTATTATGCCCAAGAGGAAAATAGACAGGATGTAATTAAGAAATGTAAATGGGTAGAGGCAATGGCTAAAAACGATGCCTATACGGGTAAACCTAAATTAATAGGCATATTCTGGACTTCTCCCGATGAATCCGCAGAAGATGGCGGTGGGGGATTGGGGGCTTTTTTAGAAGAGGCAACTTGGTTAATCAAAGCAGCCCCCTACGAAGTAAGCCTATTTCATGGAGCCCGTAGGTTAATGCCAACATTAGCAACTCAGAAAATATCCTTAGTTAGAGTATCTAAACACAACAGAACAAGGGAAGAGATAAGATCTCACAACAAATAACCCATGCCGACAGCTCCTTTAGTCCCCCAAGAATTTGGGGTATATATAGATAAGCTCTACGAAGGTAGTGCTTTAAATCCTTACCATGTGATACTAGGCAATTCCGCTAAAGAGAATAGCCTAGTTCAATGGTGTGTAGACGAACATGTAACCTATGCTCTTTTATACGATCTAAATTACTGGAGGGTTAACGCGGCTTATACTAATACAGGTAAAACCCTTATCTCCACTCTTATTGCTAAGTTCTCAGCTGTTAACATGAAGGTAGCAGCTGTACACTCGGGATCAGCTAATACCGTAGATGCAGTAGTTAACTTCAATGCCGGTCAGCCTGTAAACAAGCAATTCCGAATGTTTGCCTTTGAGGATGAGTTTTGGCAATACTCAGTGGGAAGTGCTGCAAGGACAACAGCTTTTAATAACCTAATCTCAAACCTAGATTATGCTATTGCTGCCCTTACTCCCATTAACGTAGGGATAGATATTTATCTGGGACATGCAACAGCTGCTGAGTTGGTAGCAATGGCCCAAAGGATACCAAGGCTATTCTTCCATGATTACAGACTGTGGGCTGAATACACTTACATAAAACAGAAGATCAGGGATATCTCTGATAACTTCGGCCCATACACTGCATTACCAATCTGTTCTTGCGAACATACCAATAACAACGGATATGGTACAACTCCAAATCCTGCAGTAAATTTTGCGGGTTATGCCTTTGAAGGTAAGAACTCAGCAGGAGTAGTAGTGGGTGCTAAGAAATCAATCTTTGATTGGTGGAGAGCATTCTGCTTCACAGTTCCGGGGGGTATAGGTACTCCTAACAGCTTTCAATCAGATACTTATGGAGCAGTTCAGGCTAATATAACTATGCCTGGTATGATCCTATTCGAGCAGAGTTTAATGCGAGAATTGGATTATATACATAATGTACCTGCAACTTGTGGTATACCCGGATCATTATCCACATCGGCAATCAGTACAACCTCAGCCCAAGTTAATTGGACAATAGGTACTAATGCTACTCTATACAATATCCGATACCGTATTGTAGGATCACCGACATGGTTAACTACAACCTCAACAGTACTCAACAAAATACTAACCGGCCTTACAGCAGGAAGTAATTATGAGTTTCAAGTACAATCAGATTGTGGATCAGGGGTATTCTCAACTTGGACTCTGTCATCCCTGTTCACTACTCAAAGTGCAGCTGTTTGCCCATTACCCATTGGGTTGGGAGTAAGTTCATTGGCTACTACTACAGTAACTTTAGGTTGGACAGCTAACTCAGTAAATGCCTATAACATAAGGTATCGGGAAGTAGGAGCAGGATCATGGACTACTGCAAGTACAGTAACTAACTCATTAGCCTTAACGGGATTAACTGCTGCAACAGCTCATGAATTCCAAGTACAAACAGGGTGTTCACCAACCCCCTCTTCTTTCTCCGCCTCATTTAACTTCACCACCCTCTCAGCTACCTGTGCTCTACCTTCTAATTTAGCCCTGGCTGCACTGGGTAATACATCAGCTCAGTTCTCTTGGGACTTAGCAAACACAGCAGTAGCCTATAACTACAGATACAGAGAAGTGGGTGCAGGATCTTGGGTAACAGGAAGCACTACAGCATTATTCATTACCCTTTCGGGATTAATCTCTAATACTGATTACGAATTCCAGTTACAAACAGATTGTAGTGGAAGTACCAGTTCTTTCTCAAGTTCTCAGTTATTCACTACCTCAGCCTTCCCAACACCTCCCATAATAACACCAAGTGGAGTTGCGGGGCAGTTAGATATCTGTCCTAATATCCCATTGATCCTTTACTCTTCAGAGCCATTTGGAAATCTTTGGTCAACTGGGGAAACAACAAATTCAATCACTATTAATTCTGCTGGTATTTATTCGGTAGTTGCAAATGGCCTAACGTCTAATCTAGTAAACGTAGTATATACAAGTCAAGTTATTCCAACTGCAGTTATAACTGGTAACACTACGCCTATCCAAAATGGCGCTACGGTTACCTTTAGAACAAGCGGAAACAATATAGATCCTGCGGCTAACTATCGTTGGGAAGTAAACGGGTTAGATGTAGGAATAAATAACTGGGAGTTAATATATAACCTAAATAACGGGGATACTGTACAGGCCTTTATACAGAATCCAGGAAGTTGTAGTCCCCCTTATGTACCGAGTAATATCCTTCGAATACAGTATCCACAAGGTCCCGATGCACCAATAATCACACGATCAAATAACTGTGTACCGGTTGGGGGATTTGTTGAATTAACTTCATCATACCCCGGGGGTAACCTCTGGTCAACAGGAGAAACAACAAGGACAATTATAGTATACGGTCCAGGCACTTTCACGGTAAGGGCAGTAGATGGATATGGTGGATATAGTGAAGATTCATTAGCTACCACCCTATATCAGTGTATTGATACCAATGTAAACCAATTCACACGGGTGGGATCGGATGCTAAAAATGAAACAGGAGGAGCTGCACCAGAGGAATTAAGACCCATTCTATTAAGGTCTGATAATCCCTTTGGAACTCCAAACTCAAGGGTAATAAATTACGGGGACAGTCTAAGTACTCTGAACAGAAGGAAGTTAAAGTATAAAGGAACCGAAGATGATACCTATCACTTGGTAACTGAATTTGATACCATCTGGTCAATCGCTACTAAATACTTCGGAGATAACCATTTGTACTGGACTATCATGGATATCAATGGGTTAGAGAATTGTTTCGAACTACCAGTAGGAACAACCATCTTAATACCTGACCTTGTTAAATTAAAACTACAAATCTCTACTCTTAGCTAATGTCAATATTGCAAAACGGATACGGAGCACCCTTCATCAGGGTATTCTATTTTAAGGCTGGAGCTACTGAGGACAAAGATACCTTTAGACCCATTAGGTCTGACTATACCGTAACTAGTCTAACCTATAAATACGCGGAAGAGGAAGATGATGAGGCCACTATTGTCATTGAGACAGCCGATGCAACAATAGCAGATAGACCCGAATTTCAAAAAGGAGCTAACCTCAAGGTCCTTTGGGGTTACATACAGGGTCCCCAAAGTAGAGCTATGTCTGTGTATATTAGAGATGTAGGAACAACTTACGATGAGAAAGTAACCTTGACTTTATCATGTACTGATAAGGCTTCAGCTTTAAAGGATAACACTAGTCAGGAGATTCACAGTGCGGAAGTAGAGGGAGAAGATAGAGAATTTAATGTAATGAAGATCCTATCTGACTTTTGCAAGAAGTATGGATTAACTCTTCACCTTACAGGAAGTAACCCTTTTGGGGATATGGATTTTAAAGTAAACCCAAGGAAAAAGCAAATGGCTGATCCTAACGGTACTGGGATGATTGGAGTTAAACCTGCTAAGTCAGCTGGTTATTTTGAATCAACAGGTCAGGATGATATTGCTAAATTACCGAAAGACTTCGAATTTAATCGGTATATGTATTACCCACAGGCTAATAAATCAGATTTCCAGCTTTTATTTGAGATGCTCAAAAAGGAAAAGAATGGGCCTTATGTATTAAGTGGAAGGAACGAAACACTGTTGGTTGCTAAACGGGACCTATCCCAAAAGCCGAGTAAACAATACAGATACCGGGGTGGGAGCGGAGAACTACTTAACTTCCACATATCAGATAAAGGACAAGTTACAGAATCAGAAGCCAATTCTGTTCAGATGTCTGCTTGGGATTCGGAAGTAAAAGAATACCAATATACTAACAAAGCCAGTGAGAATACTCCTACAGAAAAGCTAAACGAGAACACCCAAGAGGGTTGGTTAAGTTGGTTTAACAATCCTTTGGTAGAAGGGGCAAGTACTGCTTCTCTAATAAGTTGGGGTTCACGAATCGGGGTTAGAGCTTTAACTTCTACAGGTAAACTGGGAAGCTATGCTATCCGGGGATTAGGATTCCTAGAATCAGTTGCAGTTGTAGGGGCTTACTATACTAGCCAATTTATGGAAGGTGCGGCTAGTGGTAATAGTTCACAACAGGCCTACAAAGACCTTATCAAATTAAGGCCGGAATCTAAAACTGCAGGTAAATGGAATACAGAAGCGGGTGGAGGAGTAGGAACAATCTGGAGTAGGAAGATATATGCTCAATCTGGGGCAGTTATAAAGGAAAGAGTGGAATTGGATAAGTCCCTATTAACGGGAGGTCATACTATTACTTCCACAACCTACACTGCGGATATAGAAGAGAGCCAAAAGAATGCTAGGTTATTAAAAGAATTACGGGATAGTGGTAAAGGCTATGATCATTTAATAGGTCCTCTTGCTGAAGCCTTAAAGAATACCCCGACAACCTCAAATAGATACTCTGCTGAAGATCCTGAAATTGCAGCCTTAGAAGCTGAGAACTTAAAACAAGAAAATGAGTTAGAGAAATTAAAAGCCTCTGCCTCTTGCTTGGGTGATCCCAAGGTAACAGATATGCAAGTAGTAACCATCCTCGGAGTAGGTAACTTATACTCAGGAAACTATTATATTAAGAAGTGTACCCATACAGTAACTTCAGATGGCGGGTACAGATTAGAACTTGATGAACTTTGTTCTAACTCAGTGGGAGCAGATGATGAGAAAACTAACCTTACTCCTAATGCCCAGTTACCGGGCCCAATTAATATAGTAGTTGCAGATAATGAAATTAAAGCGGAAGGTACTTATGTAGTAACCGCTTCACCTAGTGAATTAACAAGAGCAGAATAATGGACAACCCATTTTTAAGGTTTATACAAGATCTATCCTACTGGGGTATGGAAAGGTTCGGGAAGTATTATTCTTCATACCGAGCCTTTGTATATGAAAGAGAAGACCCAGAAGGTATGGGAAGATTGCAATTAATTATACCCCACCTACACGGCCCTACTCCCTACAAGTACTGGGCTTTTCCTGTAGGTATACCTTCCGGATTTAATTACGGATGGCACTGGATACCGCAAAAAGGAGAGATGGTGATGGTAGAATTTGAGGCGGGTAATCCTAATAAACCAATGTGGAAATACGGCCATCATGCAAAGACACCCGATAACTTAACCGAGATACCCCCCGATATGTCTGATCCCGATCTTTATTGGTTCAGGACTCCAAAGGGTTTAGGTATATCCTTTAATGATAAAACGGGAGAGATCAAAATGCTGGGGTCTACAGTAATGAACAAATCTACAGATCACACTATTACAGTGGGAAATAATACTATTCACATCTCTGATTCAGGGATAAACATTACAGCTGGAGAGGGTAACAAAATATATCTCGGAGGACAGTATCCCGTATTATATTCTAAGGTACCTTTTGCCGAAGGTATACAGGATTTATCCGAGATCGGAGTATCTAATAAAGTACGAATAGGATGAGCTGCAAACTAAAATTCGGAGTAACCTTTCACTCCAATATGTCCATTGAGGATATGGCTTTACTGTGGTGCCGAAGAGTAACACCAGAAGTAAAAGCCAAGTATCCCGATATTGATCGGCAAATGAACAATGCCAAGCTGTTAATGGATAACATGAAATTAGCAAGGGCAGCAATGTCAAGGGCTAGAGTATTATTAGAAGCGGCTAAGAAAGTAACAGTATTAGCCTCAGCCTCACTAACCCAAACAGTGGGCCCATTGGTAGCACAATATGCGGCAGAGGAATTAACCTATACCCAACAGTTATTAGTACAGGATGCCTTAAGGACTATAACAGCTGAGGTCATGGTAGATGTAACTTGTCCTCCCGACCCCGATGAACCGGATACCCTGAATAAGTTATTATATGAGACAGAACTGGATAAAGAACTGCAGGCTCTCGATGATTTAGTTAACACTAACTTATGTAACACCATAACCTCATTCATACCATGAGCGAATATAACGATAAGATTTTAGGAAAGGGTATCACCTTTCCTTTTCAGTTGGTAGCCGGCAAAATAATTATAGAGTCAGATATAGCCTTAATCAGAAAGTCTATCATCAGTATTCTAAATTGGCCGATTGGAACTAGGTATTTTAATTCCGAGTATGGGTCTATGGTAAGAGATCTTTTGGAGGACCCAAATGACTTAATTCTTGCGGGTCTAGTAAGAAGATATATTGTGGAAGCAATAACTAAGTGGGAGACTCGTATTAAATTACTAGTACCCCCTCAAATCTACCAGGAAGATAACAAGATTAATATACGTTTAACGTACGAAATAATTAAGACTGCCCAACAGGATAGTTTTGTATTTCCTTTCTACCAAAAAATAACTTACTAAGCCATGCCCGTAAACTTACCCGTAAATTACGACATCCAACCCACCTCCACTACTCACTTAGCCTTAATGCAGGTGGGGGATACAGTTGCTTGCCTTATCTTACCCAGATCAGCCGTTAGTTTTATTCCGGAAGAAGGACATGTAATGTTAATTGCGGGGGGATTAAAGATAAAATTAACTGAGAATACCTTAGTAGACGGGAGTCAGGGAGGCACTCCCCAAGAAATGTTAACTAACCTTTATTCATTATTATAAGATGTCAAAAAATTTAACCATCTCCCCGGGCAAAACTCACTTTGCTTTAGAAGACACCAGTTCTGGATATTGTGAGTTATTACTACCAGTAGACACTACCCTAGTGTATAGAGAAGAAAATGGGATAAGATTGGAGGGAAAAGAAAAATCATTCCAACTAAAATTGGGACATGGGCATAAGGTAAGAGGACAAACTGTTACTACCAGTAATGACATGATGGCAGAAGTAATTCAACTTTTAGTACTGTAAATTATGGCATATAAAAACCCATGGGTAGGTTATATCGACAGGTCTTACCAACAGATAAAATCTAGCCTTCTCCTCAGGTTACAGACGAGAGCTCCAGAGATAAGTGACTTAAGTGAATCCAACATCCTAGTGATCATAGTAAGTATGGTTGCGGGATGTTTTGAGATGTTAAATCTTTACATAGATAACATGGCTCAGGAGTCATTTGTACAAACCTGTAGAAGGTTAATATCAATGATAGGGCTAGTTAAGTTACTAGATTACCGAATTAAAGCTGCTTCTCCCGCTACTGTTGACTTAACTGTTATAGCAATAGATACTGCGGATGGTACAACTCCAGTACCCCTAAACGCTCCTTACACTATACCGGCTTTCACGGTATTCACTACTAATGCTGGGGTACAGTTTATGAATACCCAATCAGTATCTATAGGGATTGGGGAAACCGGAGCAACAGTACCTGTAAGACAGGTTACAGTAAGAACAAACGTACCGCTGGGAAACTCTGATGGTACTTCACCCGGACAGTACTTCTCATTAGGGTTTAACTACGTATTCGAAAGTGTGGATATATTAATATCCGGTATACCTTGGACAGAGGTTACTTCATTAGGATTAGCCTTATCTGATGAAAAGAAATTTATAGTAGAGGTTAGAGAAGATGGGGAAGCATGGGTAATATTTGGAGATGGCTTAAATGGGGCTATACCAGATGCCGCCCAAATAGTAGCTAGTTTTCATGAAACTCTAGGTACACCCGGAAACGTAGGTCAATATGCAATTAACTCTTCTACTCCCGCAATAGTATTACCGACAGCCACTCTTTCCACAACCCAAATTTATAACGAACTACCCGCAGTAGGGGGATTGGGATATGAGACTCTGGAAAGAATCAGGGTATCAGCACCCCTTTCAATAAGGACATTAGATAGAGCAGTAACAGATCAGGATTATGAGGATATTGCTAGGATCTGTCCGGGAGTTGGGAAGGCTAAGGTTAAATTCTCTTGTGGGAAAACGGTAGATATCTATATTGCTCCCACAGGAGGCGGTATAGCAAACAATGCCCTACTCAATATAGTTAGAGACTTCTTCGAACCTCGTAGGATGGTTACTACTAAAGTGGTACCCATGGCTGCAGGAGAAACTTCCATACAGATAACCATGGTGGTAACTGCTAAGTTTAGATCTGATGTATTAATAACTGGATCTGATGTAATAGCGGCTCTATTAGAATATGGAAGCTTTGAAAACCAAAACATAAACCGACAAGTAAGGTTATCAGATATAGTGGCTAAGGTAGATAATTTACCCAGAGTTGATTTCCTAACTGTAACTGCATTCTCTTCCATCCCCTATGCAAGGCCTCACAATCATACCCAACAGTTATCTTGGGTAAGAAGGACAATGGCTAATTCCCAATACACAGCGGAATGGAAACTAGAATACCGAGCTTCAATCGCTAAGATGGGAGTATTTAAGGATTCAATCTTTATGGGTAATATCCCACTGGGAGTTCCTTGGACAGATCCTCAGGGTACATTTCGGATGACTATCTTATTCGGAATTTATGCTAACGGTATGCAGTGGATATTCAAAACTTACCCTTTCAATAAGGACATACCCTTGGATGATTATACAGTACCCGTAACCACTCTACAAGATATCAATATCCAAGTAGTAGAACAACTAAATCCTCCCATCTAATATGATCGCTTTTGAAAGGTTCTTCTTTGGGCTGTTCCCTCACTATTATAAGAGAGAAGACACTAACAAGGACGTAAATGGAGAAGGGACATTTGAAAGGTATATCAATACTTTTGGGATAGAGATAGATGAAGAAGCAATCCCCAAGATAGAAGAGGTAGTAAATAATGTGATGGACGCTTCCCAGTGTGATGCCAAGTTCTTGAATCACATTGCATATACTCTTGGCAATCCTCCCGATGTAATGAACTCGGAAGAGTTATATCGGAAATTGTTACTGAACATAGTATCCATCTATAAAATTAAAGGAACTATCCCTTCCTATTGGTATTTCTTTAACCTATTGGGATTCAGGGTATGGATAACAGAATTCGACTGTGTAGATCACCTATATGATGCGGGATTTCTTTATGATGAAGATCCTAATATCAAGTATGATACTTACTGCTGCACTTGCTCAGAATACACAATAGGCTTCTCAGCTGCAACTGATAGCTGTGTAACCAATACATACTCTCCTTTAAGCCAGACTGCTTTGGCTAATTTACTAAAGGTAATCTTTTTCCTAGAACCCATTAATGCCAAGTTAAGGAACCTAGATTACCTTATCAAATTCTGCGATATATTCGATTACTGCTACCATGACCTATTAACTTGGGAAACTAGAGTATATAAACAATACGATATTGGGATACTCTATGATGATGGGGCTCTATACGATGAGTATGATACAATTGAAACTGATACTATAGCTGAAGATAGTTGCTCACCTAACTCTCCAAATGGTCCATTCCTATTGCAGGAAAACTTAGCAAAACTATTACAAGAAAACTCCGGAAAAATCATAATAACCTAAGATGCCTTTAGACGCACCCATCTCCCTATTGCCCGCTTGGACCGGAAGTACTGCAAATAATGCGGCTGATCTTTTAGCGATTGTAAACAATGCCATCACTAAGAAGATCACGGTTGATCAGCTATTCCTTCAGTATGGTATTACAACATTACCCACGGGAGTAAACACTCCAATCGCTAATGGTAATACTATTGCTGTTATGATGGCCAACCTACAGGCACAGATTAATAACAAGTATGCCACTCGGGTATTATATGCAAACACTACTACTGCCTCAGGTACTAACGGTCCCGCTCCGTATGGTGTAAATACTTATGCCATAACCAAATCAGCTTCATTAGTATTACCCGTTACAGCTCTGGGGCAAAAGATAAAAATAAAAGCTTTAGCCAGATACCTAGGAGAACCCGGATCAACTGGAGTAAAATGTCCCACCGCAGCTGTATTAATAGGGGGCATCCAAGTGGGGGGTTTTAGTTCTCCAATTTACCCAGTAGTATTTCCCACAGTTGCTACTGTAGATAGCTATAGCCGATTAACCGGCTATGAAGATGTAGCTCTTTCTTTAGAGACAGAATTAACCTTAGAAAACCTTGCTCTGGGTATTGCTCGATTTAATGGGGTCACTAAAATAACAGGTACAGGTAGAGAGCCAGATTCCGGATATACTTTTTTCAGTGATCTTAGGTATGAAGATTATATGATCTCCATATCACTTTCAGATAATACGGGGATTTACTTTAACCCCTTTACTTACAACCTTAATACATACCCTTCTGTAACCATAGAGGTGAAAGTTGGGGATATGGGGGAAGAAGTGAAATGGTACATACATCACCTCTCAGTAGAATTTATCGATAAATAAGCCATGCCAGAAATCACATATAGAGGTGAAGATAGGATAATCGAATTCCAAATAAAGGATGCTGATGCTGTTCCTGTAAACTATACCACAATCATAGAGATAGTCCTAGTCTTCTTTTACGAGAGGGATAAGATTATCTCTCGTTGGTGTAAATCTCCAGGCATCACCAACTTCGAACAGATTACCGAAATCACAGATGCTCCCAACGGTATCTTTCAGATCCACCTTATGGATGAGGCTATTTCTAAAGTAGACCCAAGCCGTACCCTACGGTGGGAAATGAAAGTAACCTTAGAAGACCTAGAATCTCCCGACAACGAATTTGATTGCATTACTCGAGGAGAATTAACCGACATAGAAGAGGGAATCACAAGAAACATTAAATTAACATGATATCAGTAGTAGTAACCTTAAAGCCCAAACTTTCCGTAGTTGCTACTCTAAAGCCCAAGATATCGGTTATAGCTACTTTGCGTAACCTTACCCTAGCTGAAGATCAAGTAGTGGAATATATAGCCCAAGATAACATACCCATATATACCGTAGTAACAATGGATGGCTTAAGAGCTAATTCAGCTACTGTCGGTCATAGTCCTAAAGTATTGGGTATCTCAAGGACAACAACTGCTGCTACCTTTACCGGTGAAGCTATAACAGAAGGGGAAATACACAACCCGGCTTGGACTTGGACTTTGGGACAGAACATTTATCTAAATGGGACCTCTCTTTCAGCTACTCCCCCCAGTACGGGGTTCAGCAAAGTAATAGGCAGAGCTTTAGGCACAACCACGCTCCTCGTAGAGTTAGAAGAATCATATATCTTATAGAATATAACAATGGCAATTAAGAAACCACTAGTACTTAACAGTACGACAAACAAACCCGAGCAATTACAAACTGGGGATACTTTAGCGGATAATGTAAACAAGTACCAACTCATCAATGGGAATGCGGGTACTTTAATTATCTGTACCCCAGTGTATATCTCAGCAGCGGGGACTATGGATAAGGCAAGAGCTAATGCCGCTGGAACTTCCAACTGTATCGGCCTAGTAATGGATGCTACCATCCTAACCACAGCTTCAGGTTATATTGCTTTCCAAGATATAATGGTTGCAACTACAGCTCAATGGGATGCGGTAACGGGGCAAACTGGGGGCCTTACCCCGGGTGACACTTACTTCCTAGACGAAGCTACTGCCGGCAAACTTAAAACGGGGGCTGTTGCTACAGGCTATGTACAGGAAGTGGGAACTGCAACTTCAACTACTGAAATGTTAATTGCCCCAACTCAACCAATCAAATTGTAATGACTCTTAAGAAACCTTTAGTAGTAGGGACAAATAATAAACCTGAACAACTACAGACGGGGGATTTAATACATCCCGGTATAATCCAAATACCCACTCCCAAGATTAAGATAGGACACTCAGCTAGTGTTATTCAGCCCTCTGTCTACCTTGGGTATCACAGGCAAAGAGATGAGACTTTTAGGAACTACAATGCTTCCTACTGGTTTTTTAGATATCGCAGTAGGCGCAGGAAAAAACAATGGGATGATGCGTTAGTAAATAATGAAACTAAGAATGTTAAAGCTGGCTGGGTTCACCCCACTGATTTAAATAGGTTAGGTAAATCTCAGGGTAATAGAGTAAGTAATTTCTTGTATTGGGGAGAAACAGCACCCGGCTATGAAGTACATACAGAATTCCCCTTACCCGCCCTTCCCACAAATCTTTACGGGATATACTCACCCATCGCTTTTGACTGTTTGGAATGGTTCTCTTTCAAGAGTGCAAGAGTACTTACTTCAGATTTCCCCCTATCATCGGCCTCACAATTCAGGCCATCGGGAACTCCGGGGGGTAAAAAGAAAAACTCAAGAACTGTATCAGGGTACTTTAGAATTGTAATAGACGATCCTTTGGATACAACTAATACCTTTAAAAATAAACTATTCGGACCTCCTAGTGATATTATGACCCTGAAGCCCATTATAAGTTCAACCCTAGTAACGGGTATATCAATATCTTTGGTTACTCGGGGAGTAAAAAGAAATATATGAGTAACCGGCAGATCGTGACCTTATGGAAGATCCCTGTATTTGGATCTTCACGTTAAGGATATTCTATCTTATAAGGCAGAACGTCACCTAGTTAACTATCTGCCGGTTGCTTACTTTTACGTTCACTATTAAAAATAAAACAAAATGGCACGTAGAAAACCCATTATCGAAATCCTACAATCCGAGAATGGCCAAGATTATTTCTTTCACCTCATTGCAGGAAACTACACAAATCAGGGGGATGGTCAATTATACCCTACTCCGAGTGCTGCTCTTAGAGGAGCTAAGGCTTGGAAAAAGAATGCGGCTGAAGCCGAAATCATTCCTTATAAAAAACCAAAGACATCATGATAAACTCTATAGCGGGTCATTACACTAACACCCTTAAGTTAGTGATCACAAGTGCTACCAACCTTAAGGCCGAATTAGATTGGCTGATTCAAAACAAAATTGATAAGGACGGTTGGAACTTGGTAACGATCTATGGTACATCTCCTTTAAGTAAAACAGCCTTTGCCGCTTTTGCTTTGGAGTGCTACCTTAACAAAATAAGATTAGCGGTAGCGTTCACGGCCATGAGTGAAGTAGATGCTTCGCTATCTTATAATAACAAGCAAACCGATTCCCGTAAGAAGTTGGTTGCTTGTGTAACAGAATATGAAGATTACACAACTTCAAACGGTGGTGGAGATCCAGTTTATTACAAGAACCTTCTCCTACAATCATCAGCTAAACTTAAGGCTAACGGTATGCTCTTGGGAGTATATCAGGGATGGAGTAAATCCTACGAAGCGATCGTTGCAGCTGCTGATTTCATGGTAATGACTTATTACCGTACCTCAGCTCAAATGGCCACACCCAAGGATTACTGGGAATATATGAAAGCTCGTTATACTGAGTATGCGGCTGCAGCTAAGAAAATTGGAAAGGTATTCCCTATCATTCCAATGATCTCAACTGAACCCGGATTCGGACAGGATTACATGAAGACCCATACTTGGGATCAAGTAAAGGCTGATTACAAGGCTAAGTGGGATGCTAATGCAACTTTGGATATGAAACAGTACTTGATCGTAAATCAGTTATATGTATTCGTAACTTCTCACAGTAAGGTATCTAAGCCTCTAACAGCATAAGTAATGAGATTAAAAGAAAGAATGGGTAAAGGGACTAGGGGTTGGATAACATACCAACTCATAGGTCCCAATGGCCTAATCGAAGAGAGGAAAGAAAACCTCGTAGTAGCGAATGCTCTAACCATCATGGCTAAGGCTATCATGGGTCAATCCCTGATAGATCAAGTTACTTTACTTAAAGCATCAGTAGTATTAGCAAGTGTAGGAGTAACCTATACACTAGCAGCTGCCGATACAGCACAGTTTATAGCCACATTTGATGAAACTTCCTTTAATGATACTTTAGACGAAGCCTCATTAGAATCCTCTGCAGATGGCCAATTTTCAGACATCACCGGCCTCTCAATTTTAAAAGATAACACAATGCGATTAATTATCACCTGGACAATCCAAATAGCCTAACCTAACATGTCTCAAGTAAGATTCCACAATTATCAACGCCCAGTAGATTCATTCCAAGAGAATAGAAGGCTATTAGGTTTACTCCAACCCGGTAGATATCGGGGATTTGATGGCTTAGCCTCATACGTAGGCTTAGGCGGAGTAATAGGTCATACCACAACAGGTATCACTCAAACGAATGCTGATAACACCACAAGTACAGGCCCTACTGGGGTTTGGGTTGCTCCCAATGGTATGATCATCCATGAGACAACAGCCTTAGCTTCCATAGCCTTCTCCACAAACGCTGCTAATGCCTTCGAAAGGATAGATGCAGTATATGGAGAACAGGAATGGTTAGCCTCAGCAGGAGGTCAGGCTGCAATCTACGGAGTAGAAGAGGGTGCAACTGGGGGACCGGTTTATCCTGTAGTATCTGATCCCTTAACTCAGGTCATCTTGGGATATTTGCACATCCCAGCTAATGCCTCTGATTTATCGGCAGCAACTTGGGAAGCCGCTAGTATTCCAATGCTTGGAAATGCAGATTTAATAATTAATCATCCGGAATTAGATACTAGATATGCCCGTTTAGCATTTAAGAACCGTTTTGATTGCTTGAATTCATTTGATCAAGCATCTGCATTCGGGAGTGTTGCTTCTGGGGTATGGACACCTACCGAAGATGGAAACACTTTCCTATGGCCGGGAGCTGCTTCTAATACCATAACAAAAATCAAATCAATCGGGGACGGTACAGAAATCAAAATCTATACCACAGGAGGAACAGGTAATACCTTAAGCCTTAACCTATCCACAGCAACTGCTGGGTCTGATTTGGGAATTCGTTGCCCTGAATGGTTATTACTTGCGGGTGGAGCTACCATGGTAATTAAGGAAAGTATGTCGGTCACTCTTACCCAAATCGGGGGTATATGGTATGTAACTGAATACACAGATGTATTGGCAGATGCTCTACTATTCACAAACGGGATATTATTAACCCTACAAACTGCGGTAGCTGCTGTAAAATCTCCACCGATAGGAGTTATACTTCCTTATGACGGTGCTTTCACTAGCTTCAATCTAACGGGTTTAGGAACGGGAACTTATGCGGGTTGGGCTATATGTAACGGGTTAAACGGAACTCCCGATATGAGGGGCCGAACAATCATGGGTGCTTATGATGTACCGGATACTGGAGCTCCCGCTCTTGCAGCTGAAGTAGATCCTACTGCACCGTATGGAGGAACCAACCCGCCAAACTTAGCGATGGGGGGAGTGGGAGGAGAACCACATCATGTGTTAACCACTCCAGAATTACCAGTCCATCATCATATCGTTAATACAAACAACGGGGCAACGGGTATGGGATCGGGAAGTTTACCAGCAACTACGAATACGGGTAGTGCCGGTCCAGGAACAGACACAGCAGATACGGGATCAGGTACTGCTCACAATAACCTTCCTCCGTATCTTGCTGCCGCTTGGATTAAAAGAATTAGCTAACCTGAAATTCAGGGTTATTAAAATAGGTTCTTGCAATATCTAAAGCACTCTTAACTTCTCTCTTAAGGTCACCGATATAGGAAATCACTTTCTTATCTTCGGGAAGTAAGCCTAAATAATCAGCCAATAGTTCATTTGGGATATTCCCAATACGGCGGTTATTTAGGCTTTCTAGTCTGTGCAGAATGAAGGGTGGGGGGTTTAATTGCAACTCCAATATAAAATAAGCATCATCACTAAGTTTAGATCGTAAAAAGGAAGTAACCCGTTGGATAAGTTCATTGTGAGATTGGTTAACCTCATCGTCCTCTTCGGTAGATATCAGGTTTTCAAAGTATTCTATTTCCCCAATTTCTATTTTATTAAGATATTGCTTATTCTTATCCATATAAGCTTCCTTCAAAACCCGATATCTAAATAATTGCAAAGCATTAATGATATGTCCCTTAAGAACACCCGGTTGGTCAATGAATTGATCGTAATATTTACTGAATACATAAATGAATTTAACATCGAACCAAGATGATATCTCCTCAGCATCAACCCCGAATCTACGACTATCAATCCCGTAGACTAGTTTTGCTCGGAGAGCTTTTGTTTCATGGTAAATTTGCTCGAATAACTGCCTGTTATAATTAACCGGCATCGGTTTTAATCTGTGATCTTCCATTGGGTTTATGTTTTTATTATTAATGCAAATATAATACAATGGGATTCATATATTAATTATCCGATAAAAAAACTTATTAACAGGGGGATTAACAGCTGTTTATAAGGTAATCTATTGAATTAATATACAAGGAGATAACTTAGTAATCTATATGTCAAAGAAAACAGAGAAATTCGCTTTTGGCACCGAGTTTCAAGAAGAGTTGCTAAGGTTTACTGTAACAGATAACAAGGAGGGATATAAAGCTCTGCTCCTGTATCGGGATAGTTACTTCACTCTTATCGAACACGCTATCATTGCAAAGGCTTTAAAAACCTATTACAAACGTAAGAAACGGATAGCTTCTAAAACCGTTTTGCTGGAGGAATTACGTAACCTATACAATCACAAGGATTATATCAATGGGCTATTGCCTGAGGATAAAAAGAAAATAAAGGAGATCGTAACTAATCTCTATAGTGCACCAGCTAAGGACGGGGAAACCTTGCTTGAGGAATGTATGAAGTTCTCTAGGTATGTCGAATTAAAGGATATACTTGAGAATGTGGATATCACCGACTTTGCTCAATATGATACCATCCATCGGAAAATCCAAAAGGCTACTACAATAGGTAGGGACCTGAAGAAAGAAAAAGGGGTCCACTTAGTTGCAGACAGTGTAGCCATAACTGCCGATCGTAATAATCGGGAACCCGCTTACCCAACCCCTTTCTCACAACTCGATGCCTGTACAGATTCAGGCGGTACCTACATGGGTAACGTGATTGTTGTAATAGGTCGGGAGAAGAGATTTAAAACTGCTCTACTTATTAATGCTGCCCGTATATACCTGAGGATGAAAAAACGGGTGGTCTACTTTGACTTCGAGAATGGGCAGAAAGCATTAACCTTAAGAATGCACCAATCTCTAATGAAAAAGAGTAAGTCGGAAATACAATCCGGGGAATATGATGCTAAGATTAATAAATTACTTCGGAAGTATAAAAGGTTAGGAGCTGAGGTAGTAATCAAAAGGTTCCCAGCACTCTCCACTACAACCGATGACCTTCAACAATTTATCGATGAACAGTATTCAGAATACGGTATTAAGTTCGATGAATGTATAGTTGACTATGCTGGTAAGATGGCCTCTCTTTCAGGTAAGAAGGATGATACAGAAAGGATCTCTGATGTATATGTCGATCTAGCAAATTTTGCAGACCGAAATCAATTTGAATCTCTATGGACTGCTAACCACACGACTCGGGAAGCTATTAAGAAAAACAGAGAATTTACTAAGTGGGAATCTACCGATACTGCTAAGTGTATTGATATAGCCCGTCACATTGATATGATGGTAGGCCTTAATCAAAATGAGGAAGAGAAAGCTGCTGGGATAGTAAGAGTAGAAATGGTAGAACAAAGAAATGGCCCACAAGAGGGAAGATGTTTATTTGTATTGGATATGAAATCTCAAAGGATGGACGAATTCACTGCTAAGGAGATATTGAATTATAATGAGATGATAAAGGAAAGTAAAAAAGGAGAAAAACAACATGGTGACCTTTGAGGATAACGTAGCAAGTAAATTAGTAGCCTATTTTAAGAAGAGACTCGGAATGTATGAGTATAAGAATGGCTGGCTTAAAGGAGATTGCCCGGAATGCGGTAAAGAAGATAAATTCGGGGTTAACATCGGAAGAGATCAAACCAATTGCTTTGTATGCAATGAAAAAATGAAGCCCTTAGATTTGATCGTTAAATTGGAGGGATTCGAAACACACAAGGAATTATATAAGTTCATCCATGGTTTAAAGGAAGTTGATACCTTTCAAACCAAGGTAATAAAACTCGAAAAGAAACAAGTAAACCTCCCTGAAGGGTTTAGATTAATAAATAGGGGAGAAGGACATATTGCAACATTAGCCCGTAACTATATGAAAGGCCGGGGATTTAAAATAAATGATCTAGCTATGAAGGGAGTAGGATATACCATGCAAGGAAAGTATGCGGGGTGTATTATACTCCCTTTCTTTCTGAAGGGCGAACTCATCTATTTCATCGGACGTAAGTTTACAGCAGCTACTGCCAAGTTTACTAACCCCGAGGTTGAGGAATTTGGTATCGGTAAGTCCCAGATCATTTACAATCAGGATTGCTTGGATTATTATAAACGGGTGCAAATGGTGGAGTCTTATATTAATGCTCTAACATTGGGAGACAGGGCTTTTGCAATTCTGGGTAAGATCCCTTCTGCTCACCAACGATCCACTATACTCCGATCCCCAATTGAGGAAATAGATATCATCCTAGATTCAGATGCCTATCTCGAATCAATTAAGATAGCCATGGAATTCTCCCTGGAGAAGGTAGTAAGGTTAATTAAGATGCCGAAGGATCAGGATGTAAATGATCTGGGCAGGAAAGAAACAAAGCTGTTAATCAAGGCAGCTAAGCCCCAGAGCTATCAGGAGTTATATAAGTTATACCTATTTGAAAAGGATCGGGTAAATTATGAGCAAGCAACCGCATAGAGAACCATCGATTCATATAACTCGGGCTAAGTTCAGGGAGATACTCCAGGATGAGCTACAACCGAGATATAGGGCAGGTGAAATAGATATTCTAGTGAATGAAGTATTTAAACGAGCAAGAATACACAGTCTTACAACTCGTGGTATACTAGCAACTACCCAGAAAAACCGTAAGGTAGCCTCTAAACTTGTTCAATCAACGTTAGAAGATGCAAGGTTATTTTCCAAGACTCTTTTATGGGTTAGAAGACAGGCCCATCATCGTGGGGTAGTGCAAATTAAGGAAGATAGCCGAGATTGGTTGCTAATAAAACAGATAACCGAGCTAGCCTTAGCCTTTATAATCGATTTTAACCTTTCCAAGGATGAAGGATTTAAAATTTACATACAAATAGCCCTTATAAGGCTTAAAATGTTTTCCTTACAAAGATTTCCATCCCTACACGAAGTAATCTGTGCTCAATACGAGGCTAGGGATAAGATAACTAAGGATCCTAACTCCAAAGCCACACAGGAAGCTTGTTCATACTACACTTCGATCATCCTAAAGAAAACCGGGGAAGCCCCCGAGTATGAAAAGATGCCCGAGAAGTATCAATACTTTATGGACATAGCCCAATTCTGTAAAAATTCGGGAGTAACCATTAAGCATTATATCGATGCCCAATTCGATGCCTTCAACTGGGCTTCAGCAGTACCCGAGTTAACTCAAATGGTTGGGGATAAAGCCCAAGAACGATTGGCAAAGTATATGTATAAGAACGATCTCAAGTTTAAGTTTGCTCCCAAGCTTGACCTAAGTAAAATCCTAGAAAAAAATGCGGTTAGAGGTAAACAATAATAAATGTAAGCTAAATGTAGGCCCGAAGGAAATGATTAAGCTGGATAAGGCTTTCTCTATCCGAGTACCGGGAGCATTCTTTTCACTCGCATTCAGGCATGGAGATTGGGATGGTAAGAAACACTTCATAACCGAAGCCGGTTACTTTAAAACTGGGCTATTACCCGAGGTGGTAAAGTTCTATAAGAAAGAATTCCCGGATAAGCCTATTACATTCGATACCGATAACTCAAACTTGGTAAAGGTAAAGGATGTAAGCAAATTAAAGAATTTTAAACTAAGGCCTAATCAAGAGGCAGCAGTTAAAGCAATAACCGATAACTATGTGGATAACCTATATTTCCCAAGGGGGATACTAAAGGCTTCTACTAATGCGGGTAAGACTTATATTGCCGCAGGTTTATTCTATGCTTTCAATAAGCAGCCCACGATCCTACTGTTAAATAACAGTACTCTCTTCGATCAATTTAAAAAGGAGCTTCCCGAATTATTGGGAGATGACTTTGGATACATACAAGGCAATGAAATCCATTGGGGCAATTTTACTATGGCCATGGTTCCTACCTTAGTCTCCAAGATTAAGAAAGGCCAATTTATTAATAAACTAGCCCAATTCAGGACTGTCATAGTAGATGAGTGCCACTTGGTAACCTCTAAATCCTATTCAACTGTATTATTCAAATTATTCAATACCTTAGTCCGGGTGGGTATGTCGGGTTCTCCGCTAAACCACAAGGATAAGGTTAAGAATAAAGCAGTAGAGGAATTCTTAGGAGAAGTAGTACACACAATCACTTCCAAGGAACTAGAAGAGAAAGGATATTCAGCACCCCTTACTTGCAGGATACTTCAGGGAAACACCAAACATGATTACCCCGGGGATTACCAGCTAGAGTATGAGAAGGGGATAGTTAAAAATAAGGAAAGGAATAAAAGAGTTTGGAAGAGGGTAGCTATATGTGCTAGGAAGGAAAGATTACCCTTCTTAATCATCATTAAGAACCATGAGCATATAAACCAGCTGCTTAATTGTATCCCAGAGGCTATCAAGAATGATTATGTTGTAAAGCATATCCATCACAAGGTCAAAAATAGAATGAATATACTACAGGAGTTTAAGGATGGCCAGGTAGATATACTCATCTCTTCGATGATCATTAAGATCGGTCAGAATATGCCTTTGATGAAGGCTGCTTTAAATGCGGGAGGTGGAGATTCTGATATCAACACCCTTCAGTTATTGGGTAGAGGTAAAAGAGCACACAAGGGAAAGAAAAAAACCTACTATTACGACTTCTACGATCAAGGCTCCTATCTAAAGCGCCATTCAAAACACCGTATCAGAATGATGAAATCAGAAGGTCATAAAGTAATTGAATCCTATGTTAAATGATTGCTATTTATAATATATGAAACGTAAGTCGAGAAATAAAGAGAGGAAGAACCTGTCTGATGAACAAATGCTTCAACCCTTGGACATTACAAAGTTCGGAGGTCCTGATGATCCATGTTTTGGGAAACACCATGACTTAAAAGCTGAGGAATGCCGAGCATGTGGAGATTCTGAGTTATGTGCAATAGCTTTATCCCATAAGGGTTTAGCAATGAGGCAGAAATTGGAAATGCAGCAATCCTTCAAGGACATGGAGGATACTGAAATTGACCTAAAGGAAAAGAGAGTAAAGAAATATATCGCTAAGAAACTTGGAGAAGGCCTAGAGTTAAAGAAGGTTTTGAAAAGAGCAAGTAAGCGATATGAATTACCCTTACACAGAATCGAGGAAATAAATAAACAAAAATAACTATGGATATCAGAGATATTACTGAAAGGCCCCCAATGATCGAGGATGGATCTGGGTTGAAGAGAATGTTCGACCTTCAAAAGGAGTTGATCAATGACTATGTAAAAATAGAGAAGATACCTATGTATCCTATCTCTATGAATTCAAAGCCCGATCAATTACTAATTAAGGATTTTATTGGAAGGGTGGTAGAGGAATTAGCAGAAGCTATGGAATCTCACCTGATGATGATTGAGATGTTGAACAAGAATGAGTTGGACGGCATAGAATCTCACTTGCAAAATTTTAACGAGGAATTAAGTGATTCACTTCACTTCTTGTTGGAAACTATGATCTATGTAAACCTAGATTATGATGATGTGGTTAGCTACTATGATGTACTCCTGACTAAGGCAAAAATGAAGGATGCGTTTTGGTACGGTGGGCAAGATCCACTGAAAACAGCTATGGCCTTTGCTAAGCAGGTGAATGCTCTTAAGTTCTTAACTCCTAAATTGTGGGAAACTTCATTTAAGGTAATCCCCGATGATAAGGTTAAGGATGAATTCCTAAGAGGTGGCCGAGTTATTGATCCGGACTATCACATGCAGATGGAAGTTATGATGTGGAAGGTAGTATATCACTTAAATATTTCCCGTAACTTCCTAAAGAATAAGCCATGGAAACAAAGTCACATGGTAACTGACTCTACTCGGTTTCATGTTGAGATTATGGAAGCTTGGTTAGCATTCTTTAACTTAATGGATTTCTTGGGCATGACCCCTGATTCCCTATTCCTAATCTACTTCAAGAAAAACAAGGTAAACGCATTCCGAATCCAATCTAAATACTAATGGAGAAAATAAACGAATTCGAGTTTAAAACTTCCCAATCAGCTTGGTCGGGTTTAAATAAGTTCATAGCCCAGAATGAATTATTCCTTGCCAAGAAACAGGGCATTAATAAATTCGGGACTCAAATGATTATGAATGACACCTTCGTTCATATCCGAAAGAGCTGGGTAGACCCTGAATTTGACTTTGGCCGAATGTTCGGTTACAAGATTCAAAAATGGACTTCTCTAGTGCGTAATTATGTTGATATGAATTACTTAGATTTGATTGCTGCGGACATTAAAACTAGAGAGTCCAAAAAGTCAAAGAACTACAGTTTAAGTTATCACTTTGCAAACTCACATACAAATGGAAAAGATTGCCTTATTTCTATCGTATTTAGCCGTAGGCCAGGTTCTGATTGGCCTGTACTTAATTTCCATACCAGAGCCACAGAACTCACTAAAAGGTTTCTCATCGATCTCCTACTTGTGCACAGAATTGGCGAGTATGTCTACGGTGACGGCAGTCATTTTAGTATTAATTTCTTTGCCCCCTATTCCTACATCACAGCTGAAACCTTCAGTATGTATGACACTTACAAACCTATTGATAAGCTCATGGCTTCAGTTCATCCACAGGGCCCTTTTCAAGAACGGATCTTAAAAACTCTTAACCGATACAAAACAGTTGACCCCCTAGAGATTAAATATAAATCCAACAGGCGGGCAGTACTCCAACTTCAGACTCATGCCGATGGAGAAGCTTTATCCAGAACTAAGCCCTTACTTGCCGGGAACCTTAAGCTTATGCTAGTCCCCCTTTACCCAGAACATGTGGTAACTAGTCGGCAAAGAAAGATATACCGTCAACAACAAAACGGATTATAATACTATAAAAAGGAAATCTATTTAATATCAACTATGAGAATCTACAAAAATTGCTACGAACTGATTAGCGAAATACATCGGGATTGTTGGGAGATGGGAACTGAGGTTCACACTGATACCTACCAAAACAAAGTCATCAAGGATGATCCAGAAATGATGACTCGGGAGATACTAAACTACTCCTATGCCCTGGAATCTTTGGATAAAGAAGATTACCTTTATCTTGCTGATCCCCGGATGAAAGCCTATGTTAATGCCGAAATTCTGGATCGAACATCTAGAAGACCTCTTAACCCCGGCCATTCTTTCCTAGAGAGACATGATGTATGGGATCAATTCTTAAATGGGCTGGCAAAATTTGATTACACCTACTCAGAAAGGATATTTGCCCAGATTGATAATGTCCTAAAAGAATTAGTGAAACACCCCGATTCAAGGCAGTGTATGATTATGATTTGGGATCAGCATTTAGATAATGCGGTAATGGGTGGGAAAAAAAGAGTACCTTGTTCTATCTCTTACCAATTCGTTCATCGTAATGGGAAACTAAACTTAATTTATTACATGAGGAGTTGCGATGTAATGACCCACTTTGGGGTAGATGTTGCCTTAGCTTGGAAGTTATTAGAATACGTGGCAAGATGCACAAACATGAAAGTGGGTATGCTTTACCATAACATTACTTCTCTTCACTCCTATAAAAGGGATTGGCCATTGCTTAAAAAATGTATAGAAGATGTCAGATCAGAAAAGGATACGTCCAGATAGGGATGAAGTTTATATGGCTACTGCCGAAGTATTTTCCCTCCGCAATACATGTGGAAGGTTAAATGTTGGGGCAGTAGCTGTAAGAGATAACAGGATAATAGCTACGGGGTATAACGGTCCTCTCCTAGTAAGAGGAGATGGTAAATGCTCTTGCCCTCTAGATAAAACCTGCATTGAGGCAATACATGCAGAGGCTAACCTAATTGCCTTTGCTGCAAGGAGTGGGATCTCATTAGAGGGTTCCACTCTTTTCATTACACACTTCCCCTGTAGAAAGTGCCAAGAGCTGATCGTACAAGCTGGAGTAGGGGCTATCTGTTACCGAGACACTTACAGGGAAATGGATTCTAAAGTATTAGATTTTAAGGATATATACATAAGAAAATATGAAGGGCGTACCGTTCAAATTAATTTCATCTGATGCAGAACTCGATCAACTCATCGCCCACTGCAAGCAAACCGGGTATGCCTGTATTGACTTCGAAACTAATGGACTCGAATTTCATGATCCAGAAAAGTATCCAACAATACTCGGAGTGTCATTCCAAATTGGGTCAGCCTGGATTATTCCCCTCGGTCATAAGGATTCACCATGGAAGGGTAATTGGGAAAAACGGTTACGTAGGTTCTCTCGAATGGTACTTGAGGACCCGGCTATTACAAAAATTGCTTGGAACGGTAAATTCGAGGAGAAATGGTTATTTCGTTATGGCTGTAAAATTATTGGTCGCTTCTTCGATGGGATGCTCGCCAAATATTTACTTGATGAAGAACGACCCAATGACCTTAAATCCTTTGTGGGAAACTATATACCGAAATATTTCGGCTATGAAGATGAGATCCACTCATTAGTAAAGAAACATGGTGGCTGGGGTAATGTCCCGATAGAACCCCTTGCTAAATATTGTGCTTTAGATTGTACCCTTGAATTCGAGGCTTATATCTGGTTAGAGCAGAAGTTAATTAAAAACGGATTCTATTCCCTGTATCGTAATATGTATATGCCTAGATCAAGGGGCTTAGCAGAATGCGAATATGAAGGAGCTTTAATCGATAAACCCTATCTTACTAACCTCATACAGGAGTATGAAAAGAAGATAGCCGATAAACAGAATCAGGTAATGTCCTTGCCCATTATAAAACGTTTCGAAAAGAGGGCTAAAAAGGATTTTATTAAAAAGATAATTGCCAAAATCCAAGATGAGATCGATGACCTAGATGAGGATGCTAAAAACTATGCAAAACTCAAAAAGAACCGAGAGGATAAAATAGATCGGATCATCATGGGTAATACCTCGGCTAAGGAAACTTATACAGGTCTTAATCTTGGCTCCCCTCCCCAACTTATCAATCTCTTATACCGAAGTAAACGGGGCTTCAGATTCCCAATCTTAGATTACACACTTAAGGATAAGAAACCAACCGATAACCCAAGTACTGCCGAAGAAACTTTACTCAAACTGAAAAAAAGAGATAAGCACGGGTTCATTGATGCTCTGCTAGAGTTACGGGGACTGCAAAAACTATACTCAACATATATCAAGGGAATCTATGAGATACTTGATGACCAAAACAGGGTACACCCGAGCTTTAAATTGCATGGTACTGTTACAGGTCGACTTTCTTGCGTTGAACCCAATCTTCAAAACGTTCCCCGAGATACTACCTCATCCGATATTAAACGGATGTTCATTGCTCCACCGGGAACTATACTCTTAGAGATCGATTATTCCCAAGCCGAGCTTAGGATAGTTGCAGAATGGGCTAATGAAAAAACCATGATCGAATGGTTTAGAATCGGAAGGAATGTTCACGTTGCCTCAGCTTGCAGAGCCAATAAAGTTGAAGATCGTTACGATGAGATTCTTAAGATAACCAAGGATGAGGATCACCCGGATCACGTGTACTGGACTAAGCGTAAAAAGCGAGCTAAGACTATCAACTTTGGTATCTTGTATGAACAATCACCCAAGATGTTAAAGGAGACACTAGAGAAGGACGGGGAGGTCGTTAGCGTAGCCGAAGCAGAACAATACATGAAAGATTGGTTTAAAGATTTCCCGAGAATCAAAAAATTCATGGATAGCCAACATAAGTTGGTAAAGAAACAGGGATTTGTTACAACCATGTTTGGGCAGAAACGAAGGCTACCAAATATCGATAGCCACAACTTCTCCCTTATGCTTCAGGCTCAACGGCAATCCACCAATGCTCCAGTGCAGGGTAGTGCTGCTCAATTCGGGACATTTAGTTCTGTAATTGTTAGGCAGGAAAGAAAGAGGGGGAATCTAAGGGGGATAGTACAAGAAGTATACAATGTCCATGATTCAATTGGATTCTATATATATCCAGAATACATACATGAATTAGTCCCAAAGTTAGTTGAGATATGTGCAAACCCGAGTACAATGAAATATTTCGGATTTGAGATGAAAAAAGTTAAAATGCAGGTAAATGCCGAAGCCTCTTGGAACTGGGGACAACTTCGGGGCTACCATCCAGAAGAAGATTACACAAAACTACTAAACCGATGAAAAAATACGATGATAATACTCCCATGCCTTTTGGTAAGCATAAAGGAACAAAATTAGCAAATGTACCCGCTGATTATCTACTTTACCTTTGGGCTAACGGACTTAGTGATCCTCTATTAAAAGCCTATATTAAAGAAAACTACGCAATTTTAAAAGACGAACTATGAAAATACAAATTTGCGGCCCGAGTGGAGCCGGTAAAACAACATTAGCCAAATTTATAGCCGAACAATTTGGTATACCCTATATCCATACAGATGGACCAGGGCTTAGAAAATTATATGGATGCGAAAGCCATAGCGACATCATTAAAATGACTGCCGCCGACATTGTGAAAGGTAACATGTACCAGTATGAGCTTCTAGCTCAGAGGTCCCAACTATCCATGGGAGATTCATACGTAATGGATCGTTCATTTGTGGATAGTATTGCCTACTTTTTACTTCAAAATTCAGCTTTTAACACCGAACAAGAAACTGTAGCCTTCATCTCTAAAACTTTGGCTGTATGTCACCGATGCACCCACCTGATCATGATACCCCCTCTTTACACAAACCCTGAAGAGGATGGAGTAAGAATTCAAAATCTGCAATATCAGAAAATGACTTGGGAGATGATGAAGTATGCAGCTGAGGAATATCGTATGGATCAAGCTATGAATTACCTAACTCCTTTATTGATAGAGACCTATGATTTAGATGAAAGGAAGAGAATAGTATTTCAATACTTGAATACTAAATAGGAATGCTATTATAATATAAGGAAACTTATTATGAGGAAATTGGTAAAACATGCCCGGACTTCTGGGCTTATGAATATAGAAATAAAATGGCAAGGGGAACTTATCAAATACAACCTCCATGAGGAAATGGTTATTGATCCTGACAAAATAACCCACGAAGCTTTAATGCAACCCTCTGCCTATGCTTTTCTGGCCATGCTTCATAAGAAATTGGCCCGTCACGTAGCCCAGTTGGAAACAGAGATGAAGAGGGAATATTCTCGAGCTTATATTAAATATAAGGGGATGAATAACCCAAAGACTAACCGTCCTTATTCTGATGATCTTTGCAAGGAGAAAGCAAACATAAGCCGAGATTATAAAAAGGCCGAGGATACCTTCATAGAAGCAAGGGGTCAGGAATCCCTTATATATGCTTGCGTAAGAGCATTCGAGGGAAGGCAACAAATGATTCAAACTATCAGTGCTAATACAAGAAAAGAAGTATAAACAATTCCAATAACTAACAATATGGCTAAAAAGGACCTCGCAACACGACTGCGGGAAAAACAAAAGAAATTGGCTGAGTCTTCTGGCGAAGGCTGGCAATTCATCCTCTTTAAGGATGGTACTAAAAGAATCCGGATAGTACCACCAGGAGAAGATAATGACTGGGGTGCAGAAGTAGTTTTCTTCTGGCTCGGTGATAAAATCAGAAGCTACATCTCTCCGGCTACATTTGGTGAGAAATGCGCAGTAATGGATTTCCACAAGAAGATGAAAGCTTCTTCAGATGAGTCTGATAATGAAATGGCTAACAAGGTATTCCCTAAACAGCGATTCATTGTTATTGCAGTCCCATTCAAGGATGATAAAGGTAAAGAGGTTGACACAGACAATGCTTGTAAACCGGCGATACTTATCAAAGATGTATATCAGCAATTGCTTGATATGTACCTTGATGAGGAAGGTGGAGACTTTACTGATCCGATCAATGGGTTTGATGTAAAAATCAAACGAAGTGGCCAAGGCCAGAAAAACACCAAGTACAATGCTATTCAGTGCAAGCCTTCAAAACTGGCAAAAGAATTCCGTCAAATCATTAACCCTGAAGATGTAGTTCGTAAGTTAGTACCGACTTATGAGCAATCTAAGGAAATCTTAAAGCAATTCCTTGCTGGAGGTTCTTTGGATGAAGGGGATGAAAAACCTAAAAAGAAATCTTCGGGAGAAGGTTCGGTTAAGAAAAAGAAAAAGAAAAAGAAGGACCTATGAACCCAGTAGAATTCCCTGAAAGGACTCATATCCTAAACAAACCGGATAATATGACTGATGCGGAATGCAACTCCGGGTTCCCCTGCCAATTGGAAGTAGCTCTTATGACAGCAGGAGCAGTTAACAAATGGATTTCAGTATGGGAGTTAACCGAGGAGGAATTTCAAGCCTTAGGTGAAACAAGGAAAATAAAACTCGAAATCTATGCTCCCGGACACCCACCAGTATCATTATCAGTAATAAATCCTTAATCTAAAATAAATCATGTCAACAGTAAAAGAACCAGTAAGAGGCTATAACATGGCCATGGCTAGTCGCCTTAAGAAAGCATTGAAAGCCAAAAATGCCGCTGCAACCGCCGATCAATTAAAGGCTGCAGCTGAGAAAGCAAAGAACAGAGCAATGGCTCATGTCCGTATCGACCGTGATGGGAATCGTTGCGTGGCAAAAGGAGAAGATGCCGAGTTCGAAGATGATAAGATTTCAGCTATCATGAGCCTTGAAAAGGCCCAAGCTGCTATCAAATCAGGTGCTGCCAAAGCCGGTGACGGTTGGTAATCTTTCAATTCTATTTTAATCACAAAAGAGGGGCTTCGGCCTCTCTTTTAGTTTAACCCAAAAAACATGGCAAAGAAGAAAGTAAAATCGGGGCTAATGACCGAAGCCAAGTTAGCAAAGAAATACCCTTCAAGCGGAATTGCCGCAGAATTGCTATCCGATGATAAAGTATCATTGCGAATACCTTCAAGGTTAATCCGATTAAACTGGCAATTGAACGGTGGAGTTCCTTATGGAAAGATCCTAGAACTATTTGGGCCAGAGTCTTCAGGTAAATCCCTGCTAGCTACAGACCTACTATACTGTACCCAACAATTAGGGGGTGTAGGACTTTGGGCTGATGTGGAGAATGCCTTCGATAAACTCTGGATGCTCAAAAATGGGATTGACCTATCAAAGGTAAGACTTCTAGAAGGCGTAGTTGCAATTGAAACAATTGCAGATTGGGTGTTAGATATGGGGAGACTAGTAAGATCCCAATTAACCAATAATGAACCCATTTTATTCGTATTAGATTCATTAGCTGCTCTAACAACCTTAGAATTGGAAGGTATGCCTCAAATGGATAAAAAATCGGAGATGGGTGTAAGAGCTCGTAAGATAGGAGACTTCTTAAGAGAACGGAACATGGAGTTCAAAAGGTTGGGTATAACAGTTGTACTGATTAACCAACTTCGTAAAAAGGTGGGGGCTTCCAAATATGAAGATCCTGACATTACTCCAGGGGGTACTGCAACTAAATTCTATGCCTCACAAAGGGTATCGGTTTGGGGAAGCAAAGCCATTAAGATCAAGAAAAAAGGACAACAAATAATCGTAGGAAAAAATGTCTACATTACTACTAAGAAGGACAAAACTGGACCACCAAGAACTCGTACAGAAACTCAGGTATATTTTTCAGAAGAAGACGGAAATCAAATTGGGTTCGATCGTTATATTGGGTTACCCGAAGTCTTGGTTTCACTCGGGGTTCTTGAGAGACAAAAAGGTTCCTCCCGATATTATTATAAGAGCAAAGTCGTGGGGACTTCCGAAGAAAAACTTATGGCCAACCTCAGAGAAGATTCAGATCTTAGGTCAGAGTTGATCAAGAAATCCAGGATCAATACAATCAGCCGTACCCAGAAAAAATTGGATGCCATAAATTACAATATGTTTCCAGTTAAAGCAGCAAAATCCGAAGTTGAGGAATAACTATTATTAATAAACATCTTTATGGAAACAGAAGCAAAACAAAAGGCCATCCATAACCTGGAAGCTTTAAAAAGCGATATATTATCCAAGATTAAATCCCTAGAGGAGGATTACTCTATACTTGACTCAGCTATCAATGTAATAATAAAGAGGGAAACAAAACCCCTTTTAAAATACCAACCCGTAGTAGAGATACCCAATGTACCCCCTGAAGAGTTTATTCCTAATCCCCCTGAAAAAATAACGGGAGCCCAAGAGTTATCTTTATCCCGGATACCCACCAACCACGTAATAACCCAATATTCGGTAAGGTTCAAAAGGTCTGATAAACTTAAACTGTTTAAGGTAGAAAAAAGGGAACACAAACATATTCTCATGTGCTTCAATGAGGCCGGGGAATTTGAAAGTGAGGTTAATTTAAAAGAGTATGCCCAAGACATCTGTACCCAGGTAAGACAGAAATTATACAATCACAAAACAGCGGGGGATAAAATTCATATCCATGAAGATAAACCTATATCTTGGTTAAAATCATGAAAACAGACGTACTAATCCTAGATGGCAATAATTTAGCCCATCGGTCTTACCACTCAATGGCAAGGCTAAATAACAAGGGTAAACCTGTATCTATCATTTACGGGTTACCCAATTTAGTTGGGTCAATGATTAAAAAGTTTAAGCCCAAAAGAGTATACCTAGTCTGGGATGGTGAAAAATCAAAAATCAGGTTAGGACTTTGCCCCGATTACAAAGGTCACAGGGCTTACAACCGAAATTTCGATCCTGAGGATTTCTATAAGCAACGGGACAAGGTTATGGAGGTATTCCATACATTGGGGGTAAAACAATTACACAATATAAAATACGAAGCCGATGATGTTATTTACATGCTTGCTAAGCGATTTGAAGATCGCAGGGTTATCATTGCCTCTAATGATAAAGATTTCCACCAACTTATCTCTGATACTGTCCGCATATATAATGCTAGTGGAGATATTCTCACCCCGAGTAACCTATACGAAAAAAAGGCATATAATCCCAGCTCTTGCGTGGATTATCTTTGTTTGGTTGGCGATAATTCTGATAATATTAAAGGCTATCCTGGAATTGGCGAAGTAAGAGGAAAACAGTTCCTAAAGGAGCACTCTAGTATTGAAAATTTCTTAAGTAGTAATAAAACACACAAAGGAATCGACAAAGAAAAACTAGAACAGCTTTATGCAACCAATAGGCAACTCATAGATCTTGCTTATTATAATAAGTTGCACATGGCTAAGGCTAAACTCAAATTCTTCAAGGATGACAAACAACCCGAGATCAATAAACCGGCTTTGTTTAAGATTTGCGATGAATATCACATACTATCATTTCGTAAATTGCAATTCCTAAGGATATGGGAATAACTCAGGAAGATTGGGACAGATTAAGAGCAGCTTGCCTTAAGTTGGTTGTCCAAGCAGGAGTAGAAGGGATACCCCATGAATTCATCTATGCCTCAGTCATTAAGAAGTACCCCGATAACCTAAGGTTAGCAACTGAGATAAATATCCTAATAGCCCAGCTATTCATAGCCTACGAGATTGACTTATTAATTTGGAGACACACAGACATTAACCTATTAGGAGGACGAAATGAAATTAGTCGCATTAGCATTTAGTGACCTTCACCTTCATCGATGGAAGGCTTTTTCAAAGGATGATAGCAGGATGAAGGCTGCATTGGATATAATCTGGAGATTACGGATGATGGCACAAGAAAGAGAAGTACCCTTATTATTTACGGGTGACCTTATCCATAACGAGAAGGCTATAGATAACAAAGTACTCAGTTACCTATCAGTGATGCTATCACCCCAACTAACTAATACCATAATATGGGCTATATCGGGTAATCATGATATGAGTGAAAAGAACACTGTGGACCACGGCTCACCCTCTTACATCAGTTCTCTCGAAAATCTTGCTCCCCACGCTATTCAGTGCCTAGATTTCAAGGTAAAGGAATTCAGTGATATCAGGGTATTCGGTATTCCCTACTTAACTGGGAATAAGGGTTTAATCAAAACTCTCAAAGGGTATATACCACAAGCCAAGGATGATCGGTACAACATTCTAATGCTCCATACAGACTTACCCGGAGCAACAGATGCTTTCGGCCATGTAATTGATGAAGTAGAGAATATGAGGACAAAGTATTTTAAACACTTCGACCTTGTAATTGACGGACACATACATAAGCCCCAAAAATTCTCAAAGAATACCTATATCTTAGGTGCACCATATCAACAGACGAGATCTGAAAAGGGGTTAGACTTAGGATATTGGGAAATCTACTCTGATGCTAAGCCCAAGAAAATAAAATTAGGACTACCCAAGTTCATCGATATTGAAGAGGGTCAGCCAATTCCCGAAGATGGCCATTTTTACACAGTAATACCCAAACCAAGGGAATTATTTCAGGGGGCTAAATTCGATGCAAAACTTGATCGGGTTAAATTGGCTAAGAAATACCTAGAACACACAGAAGTAAAGGAAAAACATTTTAAGAAGGCATTAATCAAAGTACTAAACTCAACACAATGATCACATTCGGGGAGTTAGAGATAGAGGGATTCTGCTCTATACACAAAATAACCATAAACCTTGACCATCAGGGTATCAACATACTAAAGGCAATAAACGGAAGCGGAAAGACTACAATCTTCTCCGCTTTTTCGTGGGTAGGTTACGGTCAAACTCTGAAAAAGAAAAACAAGGTAAACACTTGGGAAAAGTATCAACCCCCAAAATATAAGGGAACTAAGGTAAGCCTATCCTTTGAGAAAGAGGGTATCAAATATCAGATCATACGATGTGACTCATACAAGGGCAAAGTATTGGGTATTAAAGGTAGAGATCGTTTATTCCTAATACAGGACGGAGAAGAGAGGAAAGATCTAAGGACGAAACCCGAAACCCAGAAGGAAATCACAAGTATACTGGGCTATTCACATGAGTTGTTCATTAACTCAGTAGTATTCGGTCAGAAGCTTAAAAGGATTATTGAGGAATCTGGACCTAATAAAAAACGAGTATTCGAAGAGGCTTTCGAGGTATCTTACATAAATGAGGCTAAGAAAAGAGTTGCAGAGCAAAGAGAGGGAATACACAAAGAGGAAAGTGAACTAAGTGCTCTCCTAAACTCCAAGCTACAATCAAGAAGTGAACTGGAGGAAAGATTGCAGGAATCTGTTAAAGCCAAGAACAAGTTTAAAAGCCAACAGGAAGCTGAAATATCTGTAATTGAATCCAAACTAAGAGTACAGGAGAAAAGGTTTAAAGACCCAGAATCAATTAGGAAGGAGATAGCAAGGTTAAAGGCAGCTTTCAGTATCCTGGATAACCAAGCCGATGAAGTAAAGGAGTTAGAGAGAACTCGGTTTAAACAGGATATGAAGCTGGAGTCGCAACAAGGCAAGGCTGCAGATACACAGAAACTAATCCAAAAATTAAAAGCTAAATTCCCTCTCCCAACTAAATGTTCAACATGCGGTGCTCTCTTATCTCATGGGGGGTATAAAGAACAGACTGATCTGATCAAATCAGATATAGCAAAATTAAAGAAGGAATACTTCTCTACACTCGATGAGATTACGGTTAGTAAAAAGGGATTAAAGGACTTAGATGCAGAACTTGCTAGTTTACAGTCAGTTAAAGATGATATTGATAGAAATAAACAAAATCTTAGTAGACTAGAAGCTACCCTTAGAGAGCAGGAAAGTATTGCTAAAGACATAAAACAATATAAGCAACAGATTAAGGCTATAAAGGCAAGGAAATTTACCATAAAACTAAAACCCATTAAGAAAAGGATACAAATCCTTTCCCAAGATATCCAGCCATTAGCCCTTTCAGTTAAAAAATTAACTAAGAAGTTGGAAACACTTAATTGGTTAATAAAAGTACCCCTTTCCAATTCGGGTATTAAGGCCTTTATCTTCGATTACATGCTTGGGTTGGTAAATGAGCAGTTGGAAAACTATGAGAAAATAATACCATTTAGGATAAACTTCTCCATTGATATGGATTCACCTAAACGGGACTTTATTACTACTATAACTCGGGATGGCTTTGAACAAACCTATGATGATCTTTCTGGTGGGGAACAACAGTTAGCCAATGTAGCCTTAGCCTTTGCCATTCACGATGTTATGTCACTTGAGAAAGCAACTAACCTTTTACTTATGGATGAGGTATTTGAAAGCTTGGATGAAAGCAATATAGAAGTTGTATCAGAACTCATTCAGCAAAAAGCCGAGAATAAATCGGTATGGATCATTACTCACCTAGCTTCCTTTAATCCTAGCGGATCAAGTCTGTACCTGCCTTTGAAATCCAAAGGAAGAACCAGACTAGCGTAAAAAGCCGGGTTAACTGATCTTGTATTTCTATTTAATCACATATATCGGCACAGACTATGGCAAGAATCAAAAAAATTGATAATGAAGGAAACATTTACTCTGTTAGGGGTATAATGAAGGGAACTTTAAGAAAAGATGGGTATATCCAGGTAATCATGGATAAAGGAAAATGCGATTTGGCCCACCGGGTAATAGCTAAAGCCCTAATACCTAATCCCCTAAACAAACCTTGTATAAATCATAAAGATGGGAATAGGGCTAATAATCACCCTTCTAATTTGGAATGGTGTACTTACCTTGAAAATGAAAAACATGCTAAAAAAATGTGGGGAAAGGGCCGGGGTGAGAAAAATGGCATGGCTAGATTTAAGAGGCAAGATATTGCAGTCATGCGAGTTTTATTTCAATTGGGCTATACTTTAACAGAACTATCTCACGAATACAGCTGTTCATCAAGCCGTATTCATAATATAATTTCAAGAAAATCATGGGCCGTATAAATTCAAGGACTAAAGGGAGTAAGAACGAACGAATGCTAGGGAAACTGTTCAAACAATGGACAGGTAAAGAATTCGCTCGAACACCCTCTTCTGGAGGCCTAAATTGGAAAAACTCACAAGTAGCCGGGGACTTAGTTTGTACAACTGAGGGGCACTATTTTCCATTCTCCATTGAAGCAAAGAATCACAATGAGATTAACTTTGAACACCTCCTTTATTTAAAGGAACCCAAGATCCTAGAATTTTGGGAACAATGCAAAGGCGACTCACAAAAAGGAAATCCAAAGATACCCGTTCTTTTCATG
>Ga0208822_1000080_pt1 | contig 65207 bp, 58 predicted proteins | sample AD_STIC08_MetaG_FD_184435 | JGI IMG/M metagenome (GOLD analysis project Ga0208822, IMG submission 184435) | Active sludge microbial communities of municipal wastewater-treating anaerobic digesters from USA - AD_STIC08_MetaG (SPAdes) (version 2) | ecosystem: Engineered > Bioreactor > Anaerobic >...
ACTTGAGCCGGGAGGCGCGGCGACAACTCCGACGCAGTCAACGGCGCACCTCGTTGATCCGCGCCTTTTGGCAACAGGCCGAGCTTTCTTTGTGACCAAATGTTACCCATTTATGCGAGTCTCAATAGTGGAACGAAGCCGGAGCGCAACGCCGCCGCCGAGCCGCAGACGGAAGTCCGCCGCTCTTGCGGCGCTCTGCGGATGCCTGCTCGTGACGAACGGGCGGTTTGAGAAGCGGAACGGGCGTCGTCGAGAGGGATGAGGGGCGACGGGGCAGACCGTGAAGCGCAGCAAACCGCGCGTTGGTCACGGCGAACTGACACGAATGCGATGGCGAATCAATCTCCCAAGCGGTAAGCGCGGCGGGCTTGGGAAGCCTCCTGTGACTGCTGTATTCGGTTTTCGAGCAAAGGTGGATGACTGACGAATGTCGCTGCAAGTTCCTTGGCTTTGGCTGCCGGCATGAATTCTTGGAAACACAATTGAAGCAGCAGTCCATTCGGCCTGGAACGGCGACGGATTTGCAGCAGCAGGTTGGACGCGCTCTCCACAAGCGATTGGGAAGCCTGCCCCTCCGCCCCCGACTGGACCATCCCCCTGACGATCAGGCCGAGTGCAAATGCTGGGCTGCGGGATAGACCAGCGATGCAATGCACCAGCACGGGTTCTCTGGGATGTGCATCCACGAATTCAAACATGCCGGCAACGTCCTCGCTTCTAGGGGGACGCGAGGGAAAGTCGGGCTGGTCCTCCCGGTCCTCGAAAAACACTTCCAAGTATCGCTTGGCGTTCCTCAAGCAATCCGGTTTGGGCACTCGCGGCTCGCGGATTGAAACGACGTTCCAAAAGTTCTTGTCGAACTCAAGCAGACGGGGCAGTTCTGGGATCGAACTGACAGCTAGGTGTCGGTCCAGTTCCTCTATGAACATGGGTTGATCTTAGCTTTCAATGGTGTTGCCACTCAAGCAGCAAGAGTCAAGGTGGGATTTCACCAAACTCTCAGCGGTTCAATTGTGCGACCCATTTTCGCGCTTGGTTAGCATCCTCCGAATTCGGATCAATACCGATGGCTCTTTGAAATTCTGTTTTTGCTTGCGTGTATTGCCCCAACCGCGCGAGGCAGGCCGCGTAATATGTCCTGGCGGCTTGATTTGATGAATCCATCCCAACGGAGGTTTTGAAATACCAGTAGGCCCGCCAATATCTGTCCTGCTGGAAAAAGTCCACCCCGCGCCGCGCCGCAACCACGGCGTCGTTGCCACTTTCAGTCGTCAGTTTCCGTTCAAGCCATTGTGGATTTGCCGCATCGCGTGAAACCTGCGCAGCCGCATTTGCGATAGCCGCCTTTAGTGCCGCTTCGTAGATCAAGTGCATGTCAGCCTTGCGAGCCGCATTGAGTGTTCCCAAATCAATCAGCCCACCGACAAGGTTGCGGAGGCGAGAGTGTTTGCAGATGGCTTGGCCGGAATATGTTTCTACTCCCAAAGAAGTTCCCCGATCATCTTCAAGAATCACTCCGAGAATAACGGACGCGTGAACTTCCATCGGTGGTTCTCGGAATGAAACTGACAGCTTTACGCCACACACTCTCACTGTGATGTGAGGGCTGCGGTCGGCCTGGCGATTTGGCAAGAGTGCGACACCTCGTTCGCGCGCGGCTTCCTTAACCCCATTTTCTGTCAGATCGCCGATCGCGAATCGTAAGCGACCTTCGGGAACCTCGAAGCGGATTCCGTTGAAATCGTAGGTGGCGCGTGGACGCGTGATAACTAGAAGTTGTTTCCCCTTCAGCGTCTTATCAATCTCTAGGGACGCCTTGGCTTGGACCCCTGACGCGGCTGATCCAGCTTGGAAGTTTCCTGGTTTTGCATAGAAGACAGGGACAGTAGCATTTTGCGGCGCAGCGCAACCAACGAGTGCCAAAGTCAGCGCCGCTGCCCAGGTGCCGGAGAATATGGGTCGCAAGACGTTCATTTGAATACGGGAGGGTCAGGTAACAGTGGAAGCGTCCTCGGTGGCGGTCGGATTAGAACTGATGTCGGCGTTGGTTCTTCCGGCGGCACGGGCGCGGGAATCGCAACACGGTCGATAGTTGAAGTGGGCGATTGAGCAACTTGGACGGGGCGTGCGTCGCTTTGGTAGTTCGCTGTCACAGGTGGGGCGGACAACGGTGTTGGTATCTTTGAGGGCATTGTTGAACCGGCCGTCTTGACTCGATTCAACACTGGCGGCTGTTCGACCGGGAGCGGTCGAGTCACATTTGCCTGGTTTTGATGTGGTGGAATTGAACTTTGATTTGTAACGGCGCTTTGGTGAAATTGCAATTTCTGTCGCGCAGAGGCCGTTGCGACAAAAACCAGAATCAGTAAAGCGATGATTAACCCAACCGCGATCAGGACTCCGACCGGAAATTCGGAAGATGATCGCTTCGCAGCAGTCGAGGGTTGGAGAGGCTGCGAGACAATATGATAAGCTTGCTGCACTGGAGAAATCGTTTGAACAATTCGAGGCGGGGGTGGATTGGCCGGAAGCGGGGGCTCAACCACCATTCCTTTCCAACCGTGAACAAATGGATTTGGCGGCACTTCGTTGGAATTGAGTTGGCCCATGCTATTGCTTTTCCAGTTCTTGAAGTAGGGTCACGCTGTTGGCGAACATCGCGCCGAGGGATTTGTAGCGGTCGGCCAGTCCACGCCGGTCACTCGTGTTAATACGGTAGTCTTTGTGCGCCGCCTGCAAATGCGCGACCGTCATTCTTTCTACCGAGTCGTCGAAGAAGTTCTGCTTGGCTCGAATCACCAGTTCTTCAAGGTCAGCGCCTGCGTAAAATTCGGTTTCAGCCGCGATTTGTGGCACAACTGCGCGCAGGGCGGCTTCCTCCATCACGGGCTTGCGACGGCTACCGGTAAATCCAAGGTGCATCTCCAAGATTTGTTTTCGCGCCTCAAGATTGGGATAGAGGAATGGGATGACGTAGCTGAAACGCCCAGGTCGCAAAAAGGCAGGGTCGAGGTCTTCGGGCACGTTGGTCGTGCCGACGATGATGGACTTGCGATTGGCGTCGCCGAGCCATTCGAGCATTTGGGCAAACACCCGGCTGGTTTCTTGCGAGGCGCTGTCACCGTTGCCGGACTTTCTGTTCCCAAAGCGGTCAATCTCGTCCACAAACACGATGGCAGGCGAAGCCTGTTCAACCATGTGAATTGCATCCCGCACACGCTGGCCGGATTCACCAAGATATTTTGAGAAAAGATTTTCGGTCTTGAGGTTGATGAAAGGAAGGTTCGTTTCCTTCGCCAGAGCTTTTGCGAACAAAGTCTTCCCTGTGCCGGGAGGTCCGTAGATGAGAATTCCGCGCGGAAGTGGCAGCGCGGCTCGTTCGGCCCGCTCGCGGTGTTGAAGTGCCCGCACAAGGTTGCGCTGAACCATCTCCTTCACGCCCTCGTAGCCGCCCACGTCCGCGAAGTCAATGGACGGGTCTTCGATTTCAAGCATGTCGGAACGGCGGATGAAATCAGCTTTGAACTTCTTCACCGTGTCCAGATCAATCCCGTCGCGTCTGCTTGCTTTTGCAGTGCGGAACGCCTTGTAGATGACAACTTCAGTTTGATGCAAAGTCAGGCCGGCTGTGGCGAGTGTTAGTGCGTTTAGTTCTTGTTCGGGCAAACGCACGCCAGACTTTTGAACGAATTTGGAAATTATTTCTTTTCTGTCTTCATCACTCGCCAATTCAGGACGCGCAAGAACGCTCATCCCCAAAGTGACCTCATCCATCGCCAGCACGGGCTGCGATGTCAGCCAGCAGATTACGGACTTTTTCGCGAGGATGCCTCCATCCTGCGCCCAAGAACGCACGGCGTTGAGGGCATCAAGATTTTTTACCGCGTTGCCTTCCGGCTGGTCGAGGCCGGATAGAATCAAGGCGGTTCTCTCACGCTTCAGTTCACCGTCCATGTAGCGAAGCGCACCCTGAAGGTCTTTCAAGTCGTTTTGCAGACCCGCGCCGTAATTCGAATCCACGGGCGCGGATACGGGAACAAAGTTCTGTTGCCTCACATCGTAGCGTTCGAGTCCCTTCCACGGATGGAAGCGGAAAACCTGCTGCGCAAAGAGCGCAACCAGGTAAGCCTCCAATTGCCTCTCACGCTGAAAATCCACACTTTGCACGGTAACGACCGTGGACGCGCTGCACAGCACCTCCATCATGGCGTTCTCAAGCCATTTGATATCGAACGTCGGGGCGTTGGACGGGTTTTGTTGTTGGCTCATCGAATTCTGTGTTGATGAAACAAATGCCAAGTGAATGAACGGCTGGAATGGGCTTGTCCTCTTGAACAAAGGGGAACGCCTGTAAAGCCTACTTTGCATAGAAACCTGCTTTGTCCATGCGAGAAGGCCCGTTGGCTCGGGGGGACACCAATGTGGATTCGTCGTCGCGAAGTTGTGATCTTCATATCACAACTTATTGACTTCTGCATAATAAAGTGAACGAATTTAAGGTTATGTTGTCTGATTTTGCATGGGATTTCCCAAAGGACAAAGACGCGATTTTATTGCATTGCAACGGCGGCGGCTCAAAGCGGCCACCCGGTTTGACCACGGCCTGGCACCTGCGGAAGTGGCGCGCCAGCTGGGGGTTTCCTGCCAGTCAGCCAGCCGCTGGCGCAAAGCTTGGAACCAAGGCGGCAAATCCGCGCTCCAAAAGGCACCCAAGGCCGGACGCCCGCCGCGCCTAAAGCCACGGGATTTGCCGGGGCTCAAACGCGCCCTCAAGGCCGGGCCGGGGGCGCACGGCTTCCCCACCGAACTGTGGACTACCCAGCGCATCGCCCAAATCATCAAGGCGCTTTTCGGCGTCGAATACCACCCTGACCACGTGGGGCGCTTGCTGGGACAAATCGGCTGGAGTTGCCAGCGGCCCGCCACCCGCGCCCGCCAGCGCGATGAAAAAGCCATCCGGCGCTGGAAACAGGAAACCTGGCCCCGCCTAAAAAAAAAGCCCTGAAAGAAGACCGGATCCTTGTCTTCATTGATGAAAGCGGCCTGAGCCAGAAACCGCACCGGGTGCGCACCTGGGCACCATGCGGAAAGACTCCGGTGCTGACCTTTGACTTCAACTGGAAGAAACTTTCGGTCATCGGCGGCATCACCGTCTGGAACTTCTATTTCCAGTTTTACCCGGGAGCCATCAAAAGTCCGCAGGTCGTCGAATTCCTCAAACAGCTCCAGCAACAACTGCCGGGCAAGCTGCTGATCATCTGGGACGGAGCCATGATCCACCGCAGTCGGCTCGTTCGGGAATACCTCGAAAGCCTCGAAGGGCGCATTTATGCCGCCGCGCTCCCAGCTTACGCGCCCGAACTTAATCCCGCCGAATATGTCTGGGGCTATTTCAAACAGCACCGGCTGCCCAACTTCACCGCCAAGGACATTGTCCAGCTCGGCGCGTTTGGCCGCCGACAACTGCGCAACATCCGCCGCCGCCCAAAGCTGATCGCCGCCTTCTGGAAGCAGGCTGAATTGTGGTGAAATACTCACTCTATTATGCAGGAGTCAATATTTGGTCAGATCCAAAAACAGCAAAATATTGAAGGCGTCACATTCATCGGCGGCGAGCCGTTTTCGCAAGCGCAAGCTTTGGCAGCGCTTGGACGAATGTGCCATGAGCACGGCCTTTCAGTCGTCACCTTCACAGGCTACGACTATCCTCGACTTGTTGTAGCCAACCGTTCCGACTGGAACTCTCTGTTGGCTGTCACCGATCTCTTGCTTGCTGGGCCATTCCTAGAAAATCAAAAGGACTTCTCGCGTTCCTGGGTTGGCTCGCGCAATCAGGAGTTTATTTTTCTGACGAACCGCTGCCGCTATCTTCAAGCGGATGGTTGTCCCACCAAAAACGGACTGGAAATCCAGATCGCACCAAACGGAGTAGTTCAGCTGAATGGCCTCGCACCCGTTGAGGATATTTCGGCATTTCGGATGGAGTTGGCATCGCTTGGACTTCACACCAATTGGAATAGGAATCCCGTATGAAAAGAACGATACAAACACGGATTGATGCAAATGGCGACGTTCACCTCGACTTTGCTGGATTCGTAGGCCGTGACTGCCAAGTCGAGGAAGACCGGCTTCGTCACGAACTGGCTGTGCTAGGGTTGAATGTAGGTGTGAAACTTTCGCCGAAACAAACCCCCGGTCAGAGCGCCTTTGAACCCCTTCCTGGCAAATCAGCGAAGTCGGTTTACTAGGCCGCGCACACACAACGCGCTATAAATGCCACAGCTCGAAAAAATCAAGGATTTAACCCACAAGGCGATAAACCTGTTAGAGGTCTCGTATTGCTGCGCTCAACAGGCACGTTACAACCCGGCTTCGCTGGTAATGAGAACTTTTCCTGCACCCTTCGAGATTCACTTTCGGGAAATTCAGAGACTTTGCAGTTCACGAGAGAAGGTTCTAGCACAAATTTTGGCAAATGTGACAACCCAACTTGCGATCATTAGAACCATTCCAATAGTGGTTGTGACTACCCGCACTTCTCCGCTTGTTTGCGTCGTGAACTTGCTGTTGTGGCGAGCGGAGATTGAACTGGCTGAAGTCCTCAGTCCCAATTGGGGCGAGAGGGAATTCATAAACCTGACCTCTGCTGCGGGATCGTTGGCAAGCGCGCCGCTGTTGATCGCAAGTGTGGCCAACTCTTTGGAATTACGAAGCACCGCTTGCGCTGCCGTAACACAATTTGGTGTGCGTCATGTGGTGTTGGATTACTCTCCTTCGGAAGCTGTCAGCACGTTGAAGAGAATCAGCGGCGAATTGGATGTGCCAGTCACAGTCTTGGCGGCCCCCACGGTGGTTTGCAATCCGAACAGGCGTGTAAGACCGGGTTGGTGAAAGAAGGTGGCGGATGGTGAATTATGAACTCACGCGCCAACGGGGAGCATTAGCACTAGAAAATGCGCTTCCAGCGGGAAAACCACTTGGCGGTTGAACCATCAGGCTCCATTGGTGGTAACGTCACGCGCTGGAAACCTCGTTCACAGTGAACGAGCACACACTCGTGGTCACGGAGATTGCGGAGCTTGTGCGGCTTGATTTTGTGCTCTTCGGTTTCGTTGTAGTTCACGTTGCGCTTGCCGGCGCTGTATCCCCATGAGCGTTTCACAACGCGCTTTTTGCCGAGAAAATCCGCAGCTTGGACCGCGTCGGCTTCATCGGCAGCGCGAAAGATGAGGCGGTTGCGGAGGTTCAGTGTAAGCACCTTGGCTTTGTCGTTGCCAAGCGGTGGCACGAGTGAGGTCGTGCTTTGCGCGGCGGCGACCACGGTTGCGCCGGCTTCACGGATCACGTCCACACAGTTGTAATCGCTTGTCCCGTCTTCGCTGGCGGTCATGAAGCGTTGAGCTTCGTCGGCCCACAGGATGAGCAGATTGTTTTTGGCGCGGGCTGATTTCGTCTGATCGAAGCGACGGAGCGCGTGGTTGTAGTAAAGCAGCTTGAGGAACGTGTTCACGTAGCGGCGCTCAGTCTGAAACTTTTGCGGCATCGTAGTGAGTATGATTTTGCCGGAATCAATCGCCGCGAAATCAAATGTGCTCTCACTGGTGCAGAACACTTCGGCAACTTCAGGCGTGAGGAAGTATTGCAGGTAGTTAGCGATGGTTTCACGCACACCACCAAGCTGTTCGTCAGGCTGCGTCAGGAAGCGGTTCGCGAAATGGGCATAAACGGCGTCGCGCCGTGGCGTATCGAGAAGTGATTCCAGGTTCTCCATCTCTTCTTCCAGCAATTCGCGGTCAGACAGCAGTTCAAACGCGCCTCGCACCGTTACCGGCCTGTTCAACTCGAACAGCATTTCAAGCGCATGTGCGATGTGCGTCTGTGCCTGGCTTTTGAAGAACCCTTTGTCACCGCCTTGGCCGAGGCTAGTGGCGGTGTCCACGATGAACTTGGCATAGGTCGTGAACGGAATGCTGCGGTCGCCGGTCAGGTTGTATCGATGCGGCGGATTCCAATGCACGTCGGTGTCATCGGCGCGGATTTGCAGATGAATCAGGTCATGTTCGCGCCCGTAGTGGCGGGCCATTGCCGCCAGCGTTTCCCAATAGACGCCCTTTTCGTCGATGCACAGCCCACCCCAAGCCGGCTCATTCTGGAAGACTTGATGTGCGAGCTGATTGATACCGGAACTCGTCTTGCCCGAGCCAGTGTCGCCAGTGATGAGCCAGCCACGACAGAATTGATTTCGTCGCCATGTCAATCCGCCGAGCCGCGCCACAAATCCGCCTTTGCCAGGTTTGAACAACAACCACGCAGCAAGCAGCGCCAGCATGATTCCCCCAGCGAGCATGTAGTATTGCGGATGACGGAGTAGCCATTCCAAATCGGGCGGAAAGGCAATCGGGCTGAACGGAATGAAGTCGAGTTTCACGGCCACGACCTCCCGATCAGATAACCCGCCAGCAAACTAGCCAACGCGGCGAAGAATGCGGCCGTGCGGGTGACACGCGCCGCCAGATGTGTCGAGGGCAGCTTTCGCAAGGCTTCAAGCAAAGCTGCCGATTGAGCCTGAAATGTTCGTGTCGATTCCGTGAGCTTCGCGATGTCAGCCCGCACGAGGTCTAGTGCCGGCATCTCGCGTTGGCGCAACTGATCCCAATGCCGCTGATGGATGCGGAACAAGTCCACCAGCAGCAACACGGCGTCGTCCTCCCGGAGTCGATGCCGCTCGCGCCAATCAGCGATGGCCCGCTCAAATTCGTCGTCGAAGTCAGGCTGTTCGGGCTCGGGCATAATCTACTTGGTTGGCAAGAGCAGTTCGGAGACGGATTCAATCTCGGCGTAGAGCTTGCGCTGCCAAGTCTGGAGACGTTGCCGGTCGAGCAAGCTGAATGACGCGTGCTTCACGGCGGCAGAGATTGTGACGTTCTCAGCATTCAGAGCCTCGACCAGCCAATCCTGCAATCGTGACATCGCGATCTCCCGTCCACCAAGTTTGTCTTTGAGTTGCGCCTTAACTTCCGATGCCTCGAACAGCGTGAAACTGTCGCTGTGCGAGGCGTTTCGCACCACGACGTAACCCGGCTGCTTCCCGAACTGGTCGGCGAGCCGCTGCACCTGGTCCACGCTGTCCGCCTCGTGGTTGACGGGCATGATGAGTGTGAGCTTCGCGCCCATTGCCGCGAGAACGGCAGGCAAATCAATCTCTGCAAAGTAATCAATGAACAGGTCGGTCGAGGCTGCCCGGCAATCCATCACCACGAGCTGCGACTTCTCCAGCGCGGCGAAAATCCCGTCCATTTCGCGTCGGTTGTCGAGGTCAAGAAAACGGGCATCCGGGTGAAATCGCTTCAACGTCGAGTTCTCGTTGTCGGAATCAATCGCTACATGAGCGATGCCCTTGTCCTTGAGGAATTGGACGAAGTTCACAGCGAAGAAACTTTTGCCGACGCCACCTTTGCCATTGAGGATCAAATCGAGTCGTTTCATGAGGTTTGGGGTTTGAGCATCCGCACCTGGGCGATGCGTGGGCCGCGACTGCGCGATGGCGAGTCTTCACCGCTGCCATTGCCGGTCGGTTCAGTGGGAGTTTGAGTGGCGAGTGATGGTGCGGACGCGGACGCGGCATCGGCAACTGCGGGGACAATGGGACGCTTGCGTCCGGGACGGCGGCGCGGACGAACGATTTCACCCAGCACCTCGTGACAGAACACCGCGACCGCCGTTTTGCTCGTGGGCAGGCAATGCTGGGTGAGCAACTCGGCAATCGCCCGATACGACGCGCGCTTCTGCCGGAGTTCAACGATGACCTCCTTGGCCGGCATCAGGTCTTGGAACTTCTCGGGACGGCGCGGCGTAAACTCCGCGACCGCTTGCCGCACACTGGCTGGATCAAATGAGGTCATGAGCGGGAGCGTGTTGAATCCGGACGGGGAATTCTGTGGGCGGCGCTATGGACACAGACAGTCGATGAACTGCCAGCGTCCCATTCGCGGACGATTTGCGACTCGCTCGCGGCTGCGGCGTGTCCGTGGACGCGGACATTTTGTCGTCCTGGACTGAACTGGAACGAATCACGTCCGTGACCGTTGCCTGATCGCGACTGTTCTGGCCCGCTGCCAGTTCACGGACACGGACAATTCGTTGCCAAGATTGAGGGCGCGGGCTGAATGCGTCCGCGACCTGTTCGCGCTTCAGATTGCGGCGCAACTGCGCACCGCCCACGGCCAATTCACGGACACGGACTGACTCTTGCCGTGGCCGCTGGCTGCCGCTCATGCGCGCTTGTTGCGCGTCCACCTCGCGACTCATTCGCGGACGCAAAATCCTTGTGACAACAAGGGGTAAGGCTTGTCCTTCCTTAAACGTGATGGGTAACACACTGCCTCCTTTGTTGATTGAGTTCCGTGCGCCACTGCTCCAATTGCGTGACGACACCTTCAATGCGGGTGGTTTGTTCAATCGCGCCCACGCCGGTTTGCGCGGCCTGATGTGCGGTGACGGGTGACTCAGCGAGCTGCATGGCCGAGTTCTCAGCGTGGGTGTTTAGCCGTTCTCCAAGCTTCTTCAGCACCTCAATGGCGGTGTGGAGTTGAGTCGTGGTGGGTGTTTGCATAGTTAGATGTGAATCCGGATTGAGTTTTGGTGACCGAGTGTTTGACGATGCTGGTGGAAAGTTGTTGGCAACGCATCTGCCAGCCGAACTTGGGAACGCGGGATCGAGTGTATCCAGGATTCGCCGAAGCCGAGATCGCCGCAGCTTCCTTAACACCGATGGTAAATGAATCTTCCACCACCCTGCGAAACGGGTCACCGACGACGCGAGCGTATTTCCGGTTGGTGCGGCAGATGCGCCAACCATTGATGCCTGGCTTTTGAATCGTTCTCGTGCTCACCCCAGCAGTTCAACACAATCGGAAGGTGGGCGGATGTATCAGTTACACAGGGTGCGCGGCCAGTCCCTTGATTGTCCGCCACGATTTCCAGATCATGGTCGCTGTAATTCACGACATCGCCAAACAGCGTATCGGGCTTGCCACGTAAAGCAGGAGTGGAAACACTCAAATGCTGCATGTTTAATGTGATCAAAGGCTGGTTTGGGGAAAAGCTGACCACGTTCGGCATGTGGCTGCGCTTGGATGAAACTGTCTATCGTCGCATTGATGACTTGATCATCCCGTCTAAAAACGGCACGACCCAGATAGACCATGTCTTGGTCTCAGTGTTTGGAATCTTCGTAATCGAGACGAAGAATATGCAAGGTTGGATTTTTGGCGGCGAAAAGGACACCACTTGGTGTCAAAGTGTTTACGGTCACAAAAACCGATTCCAGAATCCGCTTCGTCAAAACTACCGTCACATCGAATGTTTAGCTGATTTCCTCAAACTGGATCGCCACCATTTTCACTCGGTGGTATTTTTTGTCGGAGAATGCGAGTTCAAAACTCCCATGCCAGCAAACGTGCTTTGCACTGGTTTGGGCAGTTATATTACCAGCATCAACAGCCCTGTGCTCACTCAACAGCAGGTGATGGACATTGAGGGTCGGCTGCGAGAATTCAAGGCGACTGGTGGGCTCACCAAATCAGACCACCTTGAATCTTTGAGGCAACGTCACGAATCCACAGATGTCTGCCCCAAATGCGGCGGCAAAATGGTCGCCCGCACAGCCAAGAGCAGCGGCAAACAGTTTCTAGGCTGCGCCAATTTCCCAAAGTGTCGCCACACAATCTGGCCAAACTGTTAAAGCTGCATGTGATACACAATCCGTTGACAGGTATTGTTTATCGTTTTGCGCGTGGTCACGGCCAAGACGCAATACAACCTCGCAAACGCGCGGGAATACTTTGAGGAACACCTCTGCATCGGCGATTACTACGACGAGGGACAGCGCGTCTCCGGTGAATGGCAGGGCCTCGGGGCGGAGCGGCTGGGGTTGGTTGGTCGCGTTCGGGCGGAAGACTTCCTGCGACTGTGCGAAAATCAGCATCCCGCCACAGGCGAAACGCTGACCCAACGACTGAATACCACGCGGGCAGTTGGCGACGGGAGCGCCGCAAACCGTCGGATTTTCTACGACTTCACTTTTTCGCCGCCGAAGTCGGTTTCACTGGCCGGATTTCTCGGCGAGGACACGCGGGTGCTGGATGCTCATGCGCGGGCGGTGAAGTCGGCGCTGCACGAGTTCGAGGCGTTTGCTTCCACTCGGATTCGCACTGGTGGAGCACAGAAAGACCGGCGCACTGGCAATTTTGCCGCCGCGCTGTTCACGCATGACACTTCGCGTGCGCTCGATCCGCACCTGCATACCCATTGCATCGTTTTCAACGCGACCTTCGACGATTCGGAAAATCGGTGGAAGGCGCTCCAGAACTACGAACTTCTGCGTGCCCGCAAGTTTGCAGAGAACGCATATTACCATGAACTCGCCCGCGAGTTGCGTGGTTTCGGGTATCGCATTCGCAATCTGCCACGCGGTGATTTCCATATAGAAGGAATTCCGGCCGAACTGTGCGACCGCTTTTCCAAGCGCGACGCAGAAATTGATAAGGCATTGGCCAAGCTGCTGGCCGACAAACCCGAACTGGCCGGTTCAAACATCGCCGATTTGCGGGCGCGACTGGCAACAGAGAAACGAACGCGGAAGCAAAAGGATCTCAGCCGTGATGAATTGCGGTCGCTCTGGGGCGCGCAACTAAATCAAGCGGACCGGGAAGTTTTGCGTGGTTTGACGACAAGCCCGAGTGATGATGCAAAACGACGCGCGTCCATTTCCGTTGTCGAGGCAGTGCAATGGGCGGAGGAGCATCTGTTTGACCGCAACTCGGTCGTGCTGGAGTGTCAAGTGTGGCAAGAAGCGCTGGGGCGGGCGCGCGGCGAAGATTTCTCTCTGGCTGAACTCAAGCAGCTCACTGAAAGGCGCGGTTACATCCGTGATGCGGCTCGTCCTGGTGAATTAACCAAGCGCGACGTGCTGTTGCGTGAGTGGGAGATTGTTCAGACCGCCAAGGAAGGCGTCGGCGACTGCTGGCCGCTCGTTCTGAATCCTCAGCCTGCCAACCCAAAGCTTGATGACGAGCAGCGCAAGGCGCTCGATGGATTGCTTGGCTCGACGAATCTGGTTTCGATCTTTCGCGGTGGTGCAGGCACGGGAAAAAGTTTCGTGCTGCATGAGTTGGTTCAGCAAATCAAGCAATCGGGCCGTCCGGCGGCTGTGCTTGCGCCGCAACGTCAGCAAGTAGTGGACATGGAGAAGGCTGGGTTTCCATCGCCGGCGACGGTGGCGAGCTTTCTCACCAAAGCGGAATTACCGGAGAGAGCCGTCATCGTCGTTGATGAAGCTGGCCAGATTGGTGGACAGCAAATGCTGGCGTTGCTCCGACTCGCCAAGGAACGAAATGCCCGGATCGTTCTTTCGGGTGACACGCGGCAGCACGGTGCGGTGGAAGCATCGGATGCTTTGCTCGCCATTGAGCGTCATGCCGGCATTAAGCCGGTGGAGTTGCACAAGATTCGCCGACAAGGCCCCGGCCTCGCTCGCGACAACAGCGAACGCGCCAGCATCAAGCGGTATCGCAGTGCGGTCGAAGCGGCAGCGGCGGGAAGATTGGCGGACTCCTTCAAGCGTCTCGACCAGATGGGCGCGGTCGTCGGTTGTGGCCTCGGCGAACAAGCTGACAAGCTTGCTGAGGAATATGTTTGTCTCGCGGAAAAAAGCGCATCAGCCGTCGTCGTATCGCAGACTTGGGGCGAGGTGCATCGCGTGAATGCGCGTGTGCGCGAAGCACTAAAAGCTAAGGGACTGCTGGGCGCGAGCGACACCCCCATTCAAGCGCTTGAACGCGTGGACTTGACCAATGCGCAAAAGCGTGATGAACGATTCTATCCGCCAGATGCGGTCATCGTGTTCAACCAGAAGGTGCGCGAAGCCGAGGTCGGATCGAAAGGCAAACTGTCGGGAATTCTCAAGACCGGGCTACTGGTGGAAGTCGGCGGACGATTTGTCACCGTCTCAAACAAGATGCTCGACCGCATTTCGGTCTGTCAGGCTCGCGAGATTGCAGTCGCTTCCGGCGACCGCCTGCACCTGAAGGCCAATCGCCGACTGTCATCCGGCGGAAGGGTCACAAACGGAGAGCTGGTCGCGGTGAAGTCAGTTCGTGGCGATGGCAGCATCGAGCTGGCCGATGGCCGAGTCTTGGACGCGAACTTCCGCGAATTCCTGGCGGGATACGCCGTCACGTCCTACGGGTCGCAAGGCAAGACGGTGGATTATGTTCTGTTTTCCGATTCATCTATCAAGGCGGCAACGCATGCACAGCAATGGTATGTGACGATCTCTCGCGGTCGGCGCGGCATCCGCATATTCACTCCGGACAAAGAGCAGTTGCGCGAGAACGTCACGCGCTCGGGTCATAGACCATTGGCGCTCGAACTCGCGACTGGTCTAACTCCTCGTCGTGGTGTGCGCCTCTGGGATCGGCTGCATGGTTACATGCTGCGCTTTGGCCGTCGTGCCGCCGACAACTTCTGTCGCCTGAAAATTTCTCGTCATCGTCATCAACCCATTGAAACCCATGAGCACAAAAACACCCGAATGTTGGGCGAGCGACCCGAACGCTCGCGCGGTCAAAATCGAAGTATCCGCTGAACAAAGCCTCCTGCTGCCGTTCGATCAATTCGCCTTCGCCGAACTCAAGAACGAGGGCAAGGAGCAGCGGCTGCGTTTGGTTTTCGCCACTCATGAAGTCACACTTCGCGGCCACACTCTAAGACGTATCGAGACCGCCATACAGCGCATGGAACTGGCGTTCCTCGGAGCACTGCCCGCCCATCAGCGGGCACTTGTGACCGAAGGACAGCCGTTGATCACGGCGATTGACGTGAGTGTCGCTGCTGAAAAAGAAAAACCGAGCCCAGACTAAACGCCCAGCACTTGAGCCGCCTCAGTCATCAGAGTGTGATCAAAGGCGCTGGCGTAGGTGTCCAACACGCCTGCGGTCAGGCGCAGTTTTCGCCCCGTAGCGCGCCAACCAGCCACGGCGGTGAACACCTCGCGGAGGATTCGCTTCGCTTCGGCGGGCTTGAGTCCGAAACGCTCGGCGGCGGCAAGCGCGACGGCGATAGTCGGTTCTTCCTGTTCTTCGGTGATGGCGGTCTTGCCCATGTGAACGCGGTCAACTTCGGGCACGGGGTTAAGGTCATAGGCCGGGGAGAGAGACCAGCGTCCCGGATGAAACATCAGAAAGCCATGATTGCGCAGATGGTCGTCGTAGTTGCTGGCCAAAAGTGAAAAGACCAGTCGCCGCACAACTCGCGCAGGTCGCCGGGAACATCATCGCCGAACTGCCTGATGCCGTCCGCAAGCATGGTGTAAGCGCCCGCCTCGCCTTGAGGCAGACCAAGCAAGCTGGCTGCCGAAATGAAAGTAACACGTTGGTGGCCATTTCGGTCGAAGCGCGTGATGACTGCAACACTTTGCATGCCCACCGCCACGCGTTGATGTTCCGCGACTCGAATACCTGCTTGTGCCGCCAGCGTCAGGGCAAGAATTTCCCCAGCGCCAATGTCGCGCGTGTCATCCGGTTTGGGAAATTTTGCGATCGCCAGTCGGTCATCTGGCAAGCTGACGGCCGCCTTGGGGCGCGCGCCGCCCAAGGGTGAGCCTGCTCCGAGTAGGAAACGCAAATCCTGTGCAGTTTCCGTTTCGCCATGAATGGCGTCCGTAGCGCGCAACAACGCGGCTAACTTCACCAATGGCGGGAGCTTGCCGCTCGTCGGGGCAAGAAACGGACCTTCGGTATTGATTCGGAAGCGCAATGCTCCGATGCGGGCCGCGTCGTCCAAGGCGAGCACGTAATCAATATCCCGATACGGCTTCTGCGCCATGACCTTTTTGCGCACCGCCCGTTCAATCAACACCCGTCCCCACCGATCTGGACCGCAATCCTGAATCGCACCAAACAATGATTTGCCGTGTTGAACGCCGCGCTGCAACGGCAACGAGGTCGGATCAATCGCAAAGGCATCGGGGCGTTGCAGCCATTCGGTGGCATACTCGAACGACACTGAGGCACTGCGCTCGGCGACATCGAGCCGTCCAACCAAATGGCTTTCACCCTGCCAATCTACATGGACTTCCAAGCTCATGATTTTTTGCGGCGAATACGTTTCGGCAGCCGTTGCTCATCCAGACTGAGGGCGACAGCATCCGAGGCGGGCGCGGCCAGATTGGCCAGCCGGTCATGCAGGTTGAGAATGAACGCCGCCGTGACCAATGTGCCGAGTGCCACCGTCGGATCGCCGCGCTCCAATCGCCAGAGCGTGTTGCGTCCGACAAACAGGCGGGCGGCCATGTCGCTGGTGGAAATTCCACGCTTCCGCCGCGCTAGGGCGAGGTCGCGCCCCAGCTTTCGCAGGGCGTGAGCGGCGGGTAATGGAATGGAACTTATTTTTGGCACGGTTTTAGTGTCCTATATGCGGGACATTGTGTCAACAGATGCCTTCTATACGAAACACAATCTCTTGATTGCCCAAGCTCAAAAGCCGGTGCGCCCGCCTGCTTTCGGCAAAAATGGGCTTCCATATTTAGGAAGCCGTTGTCGGCTAGGAGTAGAAATAACCCAAGGATCGCAACGACTGATGGCTCGGATTGCCAATGACGATGTGGTCGAGAACTTCGATTTTCAGAAGCTGACCCGCTCGAATGAGGTCACGGGTGATTTTGATGTCGGCTTCGGACGGGGTTGCTTCACCGCTCGGATGATTGTGCGCGATGATGATGGCGGCGGCACTCGCCATGATGGCTAAACGGAATACCTCCCTTGGATGACAGAGAATGGTATCCATAGTCCCAATGGACACGAGATAGTGGCCTTTGATGCGACGGCGGGTGTTGAGGATGAACACCACCAAACATTCACATTCAGAATTGAAGTAGGGATGAGTCGCGATATGCGTTTTCCAATAGGCGGCTGCCTGATCCGGCGTCTCGCACTGTTGCATGGTGTCGGGTGTGGGACATTCCCGCAGGGATACGATTTTCCATTCCTGTGGTTGGGATGGAAATTTGATGGGTTTGACGATTTTGTTCTGCGGTTGCAGAGCGGTGGTGGGGCATCCAGTGGTGATGAGGTTTTCCGTTGTGTTCATGTTTTGCGTTTCGTTCCGAAGGAGCGGGACTGCTCTCTTCACCACCGGACCGGGAGAGCAGCCCCGCTCCTGACGAAACGCACCCGTGTCTGGCCGTGCCGGCGGGCGGCGGAGCATCAGCAACGAAGTGACAGCGGACGAAAAGATGTTTCGGCCGCTGGCGCGAGGTTGCGCGGAGCAACCAGAGGCGCGGGCAGACACGGGATGAACACGACGGAAAATATCAGCGCCGTATGGCAGTATACCCGAGGTTTTCGAGTGAAATGAGTGCCAGCAAAAGTGCCAGCAGAATTGAGGGTTTCAGCGCTGATTTTCGGTCCAAAAACACGAATATCCCAAATCGGCCCGTTAATGGTCGCAAACCGACCCTCGCCTCCAATTTTTGGTCGTTTTTGACGACAGAAGTGCCAGCAAAAGTGCCAGCAACTCACCAGTAAATGAGTTCGCACAGATTTTTTTGTGAGCAGTAACTGAGTTTTAGCAGGCTTGACGACGAGTGCGTTTTGACCTTATTTTATCGGCGTTTTCGTAGCCTGTCATTCGATTGAGCTGTGAATGCGGGAGTTGGAGACGGATGGAGCAGCGCGGCAAAAATCGCCTGAATTCGTTCGATTCCGACCCTCGCCTCCATCCGTAATGTCGGAAGTAGAAGGAGTTAAGCAGGGCGAAAGAGCCACTGCCAGTAAACTGCGAACTTCCTGCGCTGATACCTTCCGGCACCTCCGATAGCTCCACACCTATCCGTCGTGCAAATCAACAGCGTCGTTGGGGGATTTGGCTGCGCCGAGTCGTTCGTCAAGCGCGTCTCACCAGTACGCTGATATGAGGCTCCGCGCGTCTCTCCGTTGCCCCCGCCAGTGAACTTCGGAACCAACTGAAGTTCAGCACAAACATGGCGACGCCAGTTTTCAGGTATTGACCCATTCTGTATCCCCATGAGTATCAGCCTCGCGCGTGGTTTGCTTTTGCTTTTTGAGGGGTACTTCATACTCTCTGGTCATTTATGGAACGTCTGCCTGGTTTTCGCGATTTTTATCCCGAACCACTGCCGCAACCCGGCTTGTGGAGTGCGAATGCACGCCAATATATTTTCAATACTTGGCGCAGCCTGGCGCGGCGCTACGGTTTCCACGAATACGATGGTCCCCCACTGGAACCACTGGAACTCTTCACCACTAAGAGCGGCGAGGAAATCGTCGGCCAACTCTACCATTTCACCGATAAAAGCGAACGGCAGGTTTCTCTTCGCCCGGAAATGACGCCCACGCTGGCGCGCATGATCGCCGCCTGTGAGCGGGGGTACAAAAAGCCGTTCAAATGGTTCGCCTTGCCGCAACTCTTTCGCTATGAGCGCCAGCAAAAAGGGCGCTTGCGCGAGCACTTTCAGTTCAACGCCGACATTGTTGGCGAAAAAGACCCTGCCGCTGACGCGGAACTCATTGCACTCTTGATTGATACGCTCCGCTCTTTTGGATTAACGCACGAGGATTTCGTCATTCGCCTCAGCAGCCGCAACGCCTGGCAGGTGTTTTTCCGGCACCGGCACGGCGCGGCAACGCAGGAATACGCTTTTTATCAAATCATTGATAAATTGGAGCGCGAGGCACCGGAGCAAAGCAACGAAAAGCTCGAACGCCTCGGGTTTTCTCTGGCGGAGGTGTCTTCCTTTATCGCGCAAGGCGAGCCCACGGCCGAGTTGACAGCCATACTGGCCAATCTTGCCGCTCGCGGACTCAGGGATTACGTGAAGGTTGATTACCACGTCATTCGCGGGCTGGCTTATTATACCGGCGTCGTTTTTGAGGCGTTCGACCGCAAAGGTGAGTTTCGCGCCATCGCCGGCGGCGGCCGCTACGACAACCTCGTCAAACTTATTAGCCAGGGGCGCGTGGATCTTCCCGCCTTGGGCTTCGGCATGGGCGATGTGGTGCTGCTGGAACTGCTTCGGGCGCGGGCATTGTTGCCAAAGTTTACCGCTGCGCTGGACGTCTTTTGCCTAGTCGAAGATGAGAATCTGCGAGTCGAATTCCTGAAAGTGATCCACGACTTACGGGCTGCCGGTCTAGCTGTGGATTATTCGCTGACCGCCGCTAAACCAGATCGGCAGTTCAAACGCGCGCAGGAACTTAACGCGACGTACACGCTCAAACTGGAACGAGATCCGGCGGGCATGCTCCTGGCGCGGATCAAGAACCTCGAGGCTCGGCAGGAAAGCGTAGTTCTCCCCGCTGAGGTCGTCACTTGGTTGAAGGGGCGCCAAGGCCAGGAAGGGTTTCGGGGTGATCCCGCAAAGGCCTGACCGCTACCAACTTATTTCACGCCCGTAAAAAACGAGGCCACAGCCACGCTTGCTAACGACCAGGACGCCGCTAGGATTTCACGCCCCTGGACGCAGTGGCGGCAGTGCGGGTTTCTTTTTCTTTGACCAGGGTTGCTCCCTTGCCGACGCGCTTGCGCAGGTAGGTGAGCTTGGCGCGGCGGGTCGCGCCTTTGCGTTCCACTTCCACCTTCGCCACGCGTGGGGAATGTAGCGGAAATACCCGCTCCACTCCTTCGCCATAGCTAATACGGCGAACCGTGAACATTTCATTCAACCCATGCCCGCGGCGGCCGATCACCACTCCGGCAAAGACCTGGATGCGCTCTTTGCCGCTTTCCACAACCTTGGTATGCACCCGCACGGTGTCGCCTACGCCGAAATCCAAAGCGTCTTTGCGATATTGTGCCGACTCAATCTTATCAAGTAATGCCTGATTCATAAAATGTCTTTGCGAACAGGTCCGGTCGCCGTTCCTGGGTTCGCCGTCGCGCCTGTTCTGCACGCCAGCGGGCGATTTCTGCATGGTTGCCGGATAGCAACACTTCCGGGACTTTCATGCCGCGGAACTCCGCGGGCCGCGTATATTGCGGATATTCGAGCAGTTCCTGGCTGAACGAATCTTCCCGGGCGCTGTCTTCATCGCCCAAAACTCCCGGCAGCAATCGGGTAACCGCGTCAATAATAACCATTACCGGCAAAGCGCCATTCGTCAAAACGTAGTCGCCAATGGACAACTCGTCATCCGCCAACCGTTCACGCACTCGTTCGTCAAAGCCTTCATAGTGGCCGCATACCATGAGCAAATGCTCCCGGCTTGCCAGTTCCCGCGCGATCGACTGGTCAAATCGCCGTCCGGCAGGCGATACCAGCAGGACGCATGTATTCTCACATGCCAGGTCTTCCACGGCGGCAAAAAGCGGCTCCGGCTTCAATAACATGCCTGGCCCGCCGCCAAAAGGCCGATCGTCCACCGTCTTATGGCGATCAAGCGCGTAATCTCGCAGATTATGGAGCGCCAACTCCAACCGCCCCGCTTCCCGCGCTCGCCGGATGATGCTTTCGTCGAGCGGCCCCACAAACATCCCCGGGAACAACGTCAACACATCAATCTTCATCTTCAGCTTCCGCTTCGCGCTCGTCGGGTTGGCACCCGCACCGGCCCCTCGGCGCAGAGGCCCGGCCTTTCGGTTCCAACACCGTCAGGTGGCCGGCCGATCTTCCACAATCTCCAGGGTGCAACGCTGCCCTTTCCGGGCGCTCCCGGCCAGCAGCAAAGAGCGGATGGCATTGATCGTCATCCCCTGACGCCCGATAATTTTCCCCACATCCTGTGGATGCAGGCGCAACTCATAAACCGTCGTGCCCTCGCGTTCCACTGGCGTAATCGTCACCGCCTCCGGGTTCTGCACCAACCCTTTGACGACGTATTCAAGGAACGCTTGCATGGAGCCGACGGCGCTTGCTTTGCTTAGGCCGTTGCTGCCGCCGCGGCTTTTGTCGCTTTCTTTATAAAGCTGGCGACAGTCTCGCTCGGCTGCGCGCCTTTACTGACCCAGTATTGGGCGCGGTCCAGCTTTAGCGTGAACTTATCACTCTTCTTTTGCGGCAGGTACGTACCCAGTTCCTCGATAAATCTTCCATCGCGGGGGCTGCGTGAATCAGCCACGACGATGCGGTACGCGGGTGTGTTCTTCGTCCCGATCCGCTTCAAACGAATTTTAACGGCCATAAATCATTTTGTTCTTTGGTAGCGGCGTTCATTCGGCCGCCCGCCTTAATGGGGTCTTCCCAAAAGGAAAACAGAGCCTAGTAGCACCACCGTGACTTGGCAAGCCCTGTTTTAGGGTTTTTCTGGCAATAAAGCAGCGGCCCCCAGACAAGGCGAACGACTGTCTTGCGCCGCTCCCAGGACGGACGCACGCGCTAAAGACGATTTCCTATCACACACCAGCGAACCGCCAAGGAGGGAACTTTGCAAAGTGAAACGCGTTTGCACGATTACGAGAACGCCACTCAGCAGGCCCGGTTCTGATTGACGAACTCGCGGCTTGAGAATCTAATTATAGAGCAGCGAGCTTATGAAAAAAATCGTCCTAGCGTGTATTATCGTGGCGGTCGGCTGCCTTGGCTTGTGGTTTTGGGCCCGACCCGCTTATCGGCGGCACCAGGAGATCCGGCTGGTGGAACAAGCCAAGGCATATTTGACCCAAAAGGAATATAACAATGCCTCGCTGAGTGCCCGCCGGGCATTGCAGATAAACCCCCGCAACCTGGAGGCATGCCGGGTTATGGCCGATTTGGCCGAAAAAACCCATTCCCCGGACGCCTTGGACTGGTGGCGTCGAATCGTCGAGGCGGAGCCTAGCATCCCCCATAAACTTCAATTCGCCTCTGCCGCGCTGCATTCACAAAGCCCTCCCTTTCCCCTGGCGACCCAGATCCTGGAGGAACTGAAAGGAACCGCGACCAACCTCGCCGCCTACCACGCGATTTCGGCCGAACTGGCACTCCGGCTCAAGCGAACCACGGTCGCAGCCAAACACCTCGAACAAGCCTGCCGGCTTGAACCTACGAATGAATTGCACCAGCTAAACCTCGCCGTCCTGCAACTCGAATCAACCAAAGCCGGCGTTCCGTCTGCGGCGCGGGTGACGCTCGAACGCTTGCGTGCCAGCACCAATGTAGGGGATGTCGCCTTACGCTGGCTGGTGGCGGAGAGTCTCGAACGAAACGATTTCTCCCGGGCGGCCCGATTTTCCCGGCAACTTCTGGCGGATCCACGGGTGGTGATGGGTGACCGTTTGCAGCATCTCGCCATCCTTCGCCAATCGCAAAGCCCCGGGTTCAAGGATTATCTTCGCACGCAGCAAAGAAATGCCACCACCAACGCGGCGCAAGTCTATGCGCTCTCGACATGGATGGTCGAGCGCGGCCTGGCCGATGACGCGCTCACCTGGCTGCTGGCCTGTCCGGCCAAACTGCAAGCTGAACAACCGGTTCTTCTGGCGGTGGCGGATTGCTATATGGCCAGGAAGGATTGGCACGGCCTCGATCAGGCCCTTTCCGCACAGAATTGGGGCGACCGCGAATTCCTGCGGTTTGCTTTTCTTGCCCGCGCGGTGACGGAACTCAATCAGAAACTGGCGGCTGACGCCCACTGGCGCACCGCCATTCGCAATGCCGGGGATCGCCTGGGGTCTTTAACCACTTTGCTGACTTTGGCCACCAAGTGGGGGCAGGAGCAGGCCCGGGAAGATTTGCTTTGGCGAATCGCGCAGCGCTTCCCCAGGGATCAGTGGGCGCTGCGCGAGCTGGAACGAACCTATACCCTGGCCGGCAACACGCTGGGGCTGAACAAGGTGTACTCCAGCATGGCCAACTATGCCCCGCAAAACTTCGTTGCTCAAAACAACCTGGCGGCCACCTCCCTGCTGCTCAAACTGAACCTGCCCCGGACGCACGAACTGGCCCGGGAACTCTTCACCCAGCACCCCGAACAGGCCGTGATCGCCTCCACCTACGCCTATTCGCTTTATTTGCAAAACCGAACCCGGGAAGGCCTGGCTGTGCTCCAAAAGCTAAAACCCGAAGACCTCGAAAACCCGTCCGTAGCGCTCTACTATGGGATCCTGTTGACGGCCGTCGGCGAGGGCAACAAAGCCAGCCCTTACCTGCGCATCGCGCAGGATTCCAGCCTGCTGCCGGAAGAAAAAATACTGCTGGCCGAAGCGCTCAAAAGGCCCGCCCCGAATTCCTGACGGCCATCCCCGGCGATCGTTCGCCGGGTTTCAGGAGCAACCAAGACTTTCGCCGCACTTGAGGCACCGATAGCAGGCGCCGCTGCGCACAGTCACGTTGCCGCAGTTGGGGCAGGCTGGCGCGTCCTGCTGAAAATGGGCCACCAGTTCATTGATTGTCTTGGCAGGCCGCATGGCCGGGGCGGGTTGCGCCGGCGAATGGCCCTTGCCGTTGCCATCGGCCCCGGATTTCAGCTCCAGGATCTCCGTGTCATCCGCAAGGGGCAGTTCGCGCACGGGGCGGTTCACCTTTTTCTTCTCCGCCTCATGCAGCCCGGGAATAGCCAATTCCGGCTGGTTCTGGTTCGAAGTATGGGCTTCGCGGAAGCCGGGGATGAACTGGATCGCCATCCAGCGAAACACATAATCCATGATGGATGCGGCGTTGCGGATGTCGCGGTTCTTGGTGAATCCCGACGGCTCGAATCGCACATGCGCAAACTTGCGGGCCAGGGTTTCCAGCGGCACGCCGTATTGCAGCGCCAGGCTGGTCAGGGTGCCAATGCCATCCATCAGCCCGCCAATCGTGGAGCCTTCCTTGGCCATGGTGATGAATAACTCTCCGGGTTGGCCGGACTCAAACATCCCCACCGTCAGATAGCCTTCATGGCCCGCAATATCAAACTTGTGCGTGATGGCCGTGCGCGTATCCGCCAGGCGCCGCCGCAGCGGCTTGCCGGACTGCGTCCGGAGTTGCGTGATCTCGGCCTCCAGTTCTTTGATGCGGTCCTCCAGCGCGAAAATGCTGCCCGTTTCAGCTTTGCCTTCGCCTTCGCCCAGGCGCTTCGTGCTGAGCGGTTGAGAACGCTTGGAACCATCACGGTAGATGGCCACACACTTCAGCCCCATCTTCCAGGCTTGCACGTAGGCATCCCGGATGTCCTCGATGGTGCTTTCGTTGGGCATGTTGACGGTCTTGGAAATGGCGCCGCTGATAAACGGCTGCGCGGCCGCCATCATTTTCAGATGCGCCAGGTAAGGGAGGCTCCGCTGCCCGCGGCTGGGCTTGAAGGCGCAGTCAAAGACCGGCAGGTGTTCGGGGCGCAACCCGCTCGTGATGGTTTGCGCGCCTTCCACGACATCTTCAATCGTATGGTATTGCGTGATATGGCCAATGATCCGTTCGGATTCCGCGGCGTTGTATCCCAGGCGCTGCAACGCTTCCGGCACCGTGCGGTTGACGATGTTCAAGCTCCCACCGCCCGCCAGCAGCTTGAATTTTACCAGCGCCAATTCCGGCTCGATGCCCGTCGTATCACAGTCCATCGAGAAGGCAATGGTGCCGGTCGGCGCCAGGACCGTCACTTGCGCATTGCGATAGCCCGCCGCGCGGCCGCGGGCCAGCGCCTGGGTCCAGGACTGACGCGCTTCTTCCTTGAGATAATCAAACTCCCGGCTCGGCTGGATTTTTTCGACCGCGTCGCGATGCTGCTGGATGACCGCGAGCATGGAGTCCACATTGTCCGCTGCCAGCGGCGCCGTCACGTGCGCGCAGCGGGCGTCGTGATAACCCTTGAACGCGCCCATAATGGCGGCAATTTCGGCCGATTGCTCATACGCCCGCCCGGTCATGATGGCCGTAAGGGCGCCCGCCAGCGCGCGCCCCTCGTCCGAGTCATAGGGCAGCCCATAGCTCATGATGAGGGAGCCCAGGTTGGCGTAGCCCAGGCCGAGCGTGCGAAAGATATGGGAATTCTCCGCAATTTGCCGGGTCGGATAGCTCGCGTTATCAACCAAGATCTCCTGCGCGGTGATAAAAATCCGCACGGCGGCCTTGAAGGCCGCGACATCGAAAATCCCGTCCGCGCGCTTGAACTTCACCAGATTCAGCGAAGCGAGATTGCAGGCCGTGTTATTGATGAAAACGTATTCCGAGCAGGGATTGGTGGAATGGATCGGCTCGGTGCCTTTGCAGGTGTGCCACTTCTGAATGGCCCCGTCGTACTGCAGCCCCGGGTCACCGCAGACCCAGGTGCCCTCGGCGATCTTCTGCAACAGCAGGCGGGCGTCCTTTTTCTCCAGCGGCTTGCCGGTGGTGACGCTGCGCGTCCACCATTCCCGCCCCGCTTCGGCGGCTTCCATGAACGCGTCGCTGACGCGCACGGAAAGATTCTCATTCTGGTACATCACGCTGCCGTAAGCGTCGCCATTGTAGGACCCGTCATATCCCTGCTCAATTAGCGCCCACGCCTTGCGTTCCTCTTTCATCTTGGCTTCGATGAACTCTTGGATGTCCCCGTGCCAATCGCGCAGGGTGTTCATCTTGGCCGCGCGGCGCGTCTTGCCGCCCGACTTGACCACGTTGGCCACCTGGTCATAGACCTTCAGGAACGAAAGCGGCCCGCTGGGGCGCCCGCCGCCGCTCAGCTTCTCCTTGCACGAACGGATGGGGGAAAGGTCCGTGCCGGTGCCGGAGCCAAACTTGAAGAGCATCGCCTCGCTGTGCGCCAGCTCCATGATGGATTCCATGTTGTCCGCGACGGACTGGATAAAGCAGGCGCTGCACTGCGGAGATTCGTATTGGGTCGCCGCCCGCTCCGCCTGGCCGGTTTTCGGATTCCACACCCAATTGCCGCGGCTTGAGCTGTTGCCAATGTGATACTGGTGGTAGAGCCCGACATTGAACCAGACCGGAGAGTTGAAGGCCCCATACTGGTTCAGGCACAACCACGTCATCTCATCATAAAAAACCTCGCCCTCGGCCCGGGTAAAATAACCGTCCTTGACCCCCCAATCCGCGATAGTGCGGCAGACGCGGTGGATGAGCTGGCGCACCGAAGTTTCCCGTTCCGGGGTGCCCTGTTCGCCATAGAAATACTTCGAGACGACCACCGTGGACGCCAGCAAGGACCACGCCTTGGGCACCTCGACATTCTCCTGCCGGAAAATCACCTTGCCGCCGTCGTCGGTGATTTCCGCCGTCCGCCGCTCCCACTCAACCTGGTCGAACGGGCTGACCTTGGGATCGCTGAACCACCGCTCGATTTTGAGCGTTTTCCCCGCCGCGGCCTTCGCGCGCTTTTTGGGAGTGCGGGCTCCCGTCACCGCTGCGGCCCGGCGGCGTCCCGCAGGACGCGCCTTGGACAAACCTTGTTCGTTGGCAACTATCATCTTTTTCCTTCTGCGTTGCCGGTTGCATCGGCTGAGCCCCCTCAGCAAAGCACCCGGCGATTAGGTTCAAATTCATCAATCAGGCAGGCAATCCAGCTCCGACTCGCGACCCTGTGCCTACCCTATTAGTTGGGTAACACTCTGAACTCTACTACCACGGGTTGGGGAAACAAGCCATTTCTGCAAAAAAAGTTTTTCGCCGTTTTCCTGAGGAAAATCACCCAAATTACCCCCCTGAAGCCGCCCCGAAACGCCCATTTCCCGGCGCCCAGGCCCATCCGCAAACAAATTGCGCCCCCTAACCCGCTTTTTGCCTGCCCGCCCCCCGAAACTTCCGCACCGGCGCAATGGTTTTGGGGCGCGGTTTGGCGACGATAATGATCGGGCAGCCCTCATAACCGAAGGCCTGCCGCATCTGGTTCGCCAGGTATTTCTTATACGGCTCCGAAAACAACTCGTCCCGGTTCACAAAGAGCAGAAAGGTCGGCGGCGCCTGCCGCACCTGGGTCGCGTAGAAGAACTTCAGGCGATACCCCTGGGCGCTGACCGGCTGCCGCTGTTCGACGGCATCGCGCAGCGTGCGGTTCAGAATGGCGGTGGGAATGCTCTGTTGCAACTGCGCCGCCACGTAGCGCACCGCTTCGAGCAGGCGATCCAGGTGAAATCCGGACTTGGCCGAGGTAAAAATGACCGGCGCATAATCGAGAAAGAACAAGCGCTCCTGCACCCACTGCCCAAACTCGCCGAGCGTGGTCATCACGTTCGGAGCCGTCCGGCCCTTCGGGTTCTGCCGGCGGCGAATCTCCTGCCGCCGCGCCGCGCGAACGGCGTCATCCATCAGGTCCCACTTGTTTATCACCACAATGCAGGCCCGGTGGTTCTCCACAATGCGGTCGGCGATCTTCTTGTCCTGCTCCGTAATTCCAGCCTCGGCGTCGAGGACCAGGATGACGATATCGCAGCGGGCGATGGATTCCTCCGCGCGCTTGACGCTGAAGAACTCGATCGAATCGCCGACGCGCCGGGTCTTGCGCAGCCCCGCCGTGTCAATCAACACGTAGGACTGCCGCACGCCCTCGGTCTCGACCTCGAACGGCACATCCACCGCATCCCGGGTGGTGCCGGGAATGGGGCTCACCACCACGCGCTCGGACCGGGTGAGCGCGTTGATGATGGAGGACTTGCCCACGTTGGGGCGGCCCACAATGGCGAGTTTCAGGGCGGCGGGACGCGCGCCGCCGGGCGCGGAGAACGCGGCCGTTCCCGGAACCTCGCCCGGGCTTTCCGCCGCAACTCCCGGCGCCGCCGGGCTGGCCCCGCTTTGCCGCCGGCTCATCGCCGCCTGCATCAGCGGTTCAATGCCTTTCCCGTGGATCGCGCTGACCGGAAACATTTGCGGGAAACCCAGCGCCGCGAACTCGGGCACGCCGCTCTCCGCCCGATCGGTATCCGCCTTGTTGACGGCCACCAGCACCGGCTTGCCGCTCCGCCGCAACCGGGCCGCCGCCTCGCGATCCAGCGGCAGCAAGCCTTCCTGCACGTTCACGACCAGAATGATGACGTCGGCGGCTTCAATCGCGAGTTCGACCTGCTCCAGCGCCGCTTTGACGATGACGTCCTCCGCTTTCTCGCGGCGCAGCAGGCCGATGCCCCCGGTGTCCACCAGCGTAAACGGATGCCCCTGCCATTCCACCTCCGCCGCAACCCGGTCGCGCGTGACCCCCGGCTGATCATGCACAATGGCAATGCGCCGCCCCGCAATGCGGTTGAACAGGGCGGACTTGCCCACATTGGGCCGCCCGACGATGGCGATCAGCCTGCTCATGACTTCGGAACCGGTCTCATAGGCTGCAAACGGTAGGCCAAAGTCCCTGCGCAAGCCACCACAAATCCGTTCCTTGACGAAGCGCGGCGCCGCGCTAGGCTGGGGCCGAACACGGGATAGATGCTCTACTTTGCCTATGGCTCCAATATGGATCCGGCGCAGTTCGTCCGCCGCTGCCCCTCCGCGTGCTTCGTGACCGTGGCCCAACTGCCCAACCACCAGCTCGCCTTTACCCGCCTGGCCCGGGACCGGGGCTGCGGGACTTGCGATGGGATTCCCGCGCCGGGCAAAAACATCTGGGGAGTCGTGTTTGCGATTTCCAAAGCCGACCTGCAGCGCCTGGATGAAAGCGAAGGCTACCGCCCCGGACGGCCGCTGGCGGACAACGCTTACGTGCGCAAACAACGCCAGGTCTGCCGCCCTGGCGACCCGGGCAAACGCTTGCGGGTCTGGCTTTACTTTGCCAATCGCCAGCCCCATCCGCCCCTGCCCAACGCCGCCTACAAACAGCAGCTCGTCGAAGGAGCCCGGCTCTGGGGACTGCCTCCCGCCTACCGGGAGGAGCTGGCGCGAATCCAGACCGCCTGACTTGCCCCGCGGGCCGATCCCGCTTGGATTGGCGGTTCCCGGCGCGGCCCGCAATTTTCCCGCGCCCGGGTGAACGAGGGGAAACCGCGGCCGCGGCGGCATCGCTTGCGCCATTCGTCTGCGCCGGCCGGCCACCGGCTTTTTCGCGCGCCCGCGGCGCCTGCCGGCGCCAGGCCGGGCCGGCCGCCAAAACAGGTTATTGCTATTTTTATCCTCATGTTTGATGGTATAAGGGCCGTCACACCAGCGCGTGAAAATAATCTCAATCACTATGGGCCGAATGCGATATCCCGTCATGGGGACGGGCCAGCCGATGCCGGCAAGCATCCCCAATGCCGCCGGGGCCGCCGGCATTTCCCGCCCCACCGGCCTGGTGACAAACCTGCTCCGCTTCGGGCCATGAGGGAGTTTGCGTGGATCACTGACGGCCCGGAGGCCGCCCGGGTTGGCCGTCGCAACGGAGAATGACAGAAAAAGAGCTTAAGCGTTCGGTGCTGACGGTCACCGCCTTCGCGTCCTTTCTAACGCCGTTCATGGGGTCGGCGGTCAATTTGGCGCTGCCTTCCATCGGCGAGGAATTCAGCCTCAACGCCGTCATGCTGAGCTGGATCATCAACAGCTATATGCTCGCGATTTCGATGCTGCTGCTCCCGGCGGGAAGGGCGGGGGACATCCTGGGCCGGAGAAAGGTGTTCACCGCCGGCCTGGTCATCTTCACCCTGACCATGCTCCTGCTGGCCATCACGCCGGATATCAAATGGCTGATCGGGGTCCGCATCCTGCAAGGCATCGGCGGGGCAATGATGTTCGGCACCAGCATGGCCATCCTGACCTCGGTTTTTCCTCCCGGGGAACGCGGCCGGGCCATGGGGATCAACGTCACCGCGGTCTATATGGGGCTGGCGTCGGGGCCGTTCCTGGGCGGAATGTTCACCCGCTACCTGGGATGGCGAAGCATCTTTGCCTTCCTGATACCCCTGGGAATCGCCAGCCTGCTCCTGATCCGCAGCAAGATGAAACTGGAATGGGCGGAAGCCAAAGGCGAGAGCTTCGATTGGCCCGGCTCCGTCCTCTATGGCCTCTCCATGGCGGCCCTGGTCTATGGGTTTTCAAAACTGCCGGCGGCGGCCGGCTGGGTTTTAACCGGCGCCGGCCTGGTGCTCATGCCGCTGTTTGTCATCCGGGAAAAAAGGGCGGTGCATCCGCTGTTCGACCTGACGCTGATCTCCCGCAACCGGGTCTTTGCCTTGTCGAGCCTGGCGGCGCTGATCCATTACGCCGCGACCAGCGCCGTCGGGTTCTTCCTGAGCCTTTTCCTGCAGTACATCAAGGGCCTGGGCGCGCGCGAGGCCGGGTTCCTCCTCATGTCCATGCCGCTGACCATGGCGCTGATGTCGCCCGCCGCCGGAAAACTCTCCGACCACCATAACCCGGGCGTCCTGGCCTCCATCGGCATGGCCATCACCGCCCTGGGCCTGATCCTGCTTTGCTTCCTGGTGGAACAGACCTCCGTGACATTTATCGCCGTCATACTGGTGGTGATGGGCGCGGGCTTCTCGCTCTTTTCCTCCCCCAACTCGAACGCCATTATGAGCTCGGTCGAGAAACGGCAACTGGGGAACGCTTCCGGCATGTTGGGCACCATGCGCAACGTGGGGCAGACGCTGAGCATGGCCATTGCCCTGATGCTGCTGGCCATCTATATGGGGCAGGAAAAAATCCACCCGGGCAACTACCCGCAGCTCATGCGCTCCATGCGGACCGGCTTCATCGTGTTCTCCATCCTTTGCTTCGCCGGCATATTCGCGTCGCTGGCCCGGAACCAGGGCCTGGCCAACAACCGCGGAAACCGGCGTTCATTCTGAAGCCCCGGCGGACGCCAGCCAGGGCGCGCCGCCCCCGCGCCACCCCGCGCATCGTCACGGCCGGTCAAACAAGTACCAGTCCGCCAGCCGGTGCGCGAACTCCGTTATCCCGGCCTCGTCGCGGTTGGTGAGAATAATGACGGTGAACTGCTGCTCGGGAAACCGCACCAGGCGCGTGGAAAAGCCGATCGTGCTGCCGCGATGCCAGATTTCCCGCGCGCCGCGATATTGGCTGATATACCAGCCAAAACCATAGCGGGTGTCCGGCAAATCCGTGGCCGGGCCCGGGGCAAAAGCCTGCTGGAGCAATTTCCGGCTCACCAGCTTGTCCGTGTAGAGAGCCTGATCCCATCGGTAGAGATCCGCCACCGAGGAATAAATGCCGCCGTCGCCCAGCACGGAACTGGTCAGGCTCTGGTCGGTTCGCTTAAAACCTCCCGCCGCGGCCGAGTAGCCATACGCGCGGTTGGCGACCACGGACACGCCCCCCTCGTAGGCCAGCGTCCCCTTCATCTTCAGTGGCCGAAAGATGTTCTGCTGCAGGAACCGGGCAAACGTGAGGCCCGAGCGCGCCGTCACGATCTCGGCCAGCAGCGCGTAGGCCGAATTGCTATAACGATACTTCGTGCCAGGCGGGAAATACGTCTTGTCCTGCCGCATCAGCAACCGCAACACATCGCGATCCAGCACCGGCAGCTCCGTCCCCGGCGGGATCAGGTCTTCGTAATCCAGCAGCCCCGAGGTGTGGTTCAACAACTGGCGCAGAGTGATCTGCCGGCCGTAGGCGGGAAACTCCGGAAAGAAATCGGTCAGACATTCCTCAAAAGACAGCTTCCGGCGATCGGCCAGGATCAACACCGCCATGGCGGTGAACTGCTTGGTCACGGAGGCCAGGCGATAATTGGTCTCCGGGCCGCACGGGATTTTCTCTTCCACGTTCGCCAGGCCGTAGCCTTTCGCCACCACCACCTTCCCGCGATGGATGACCATCACGCTGGCGCCGGGCGATTCCGGCTGGTTAAAGTTCTGAAACAGCGCATCGAGTTGGGGCGTCAACCGCGCAACTCGATCGGATGCGGCAGGGGCCGATAACGTCATGGCAGCAATCATCAACAGGCGGATGAACACGCCGGCGAGTATGGCAAACCCGACCGGGTTCTCCAAGCACTGCTTGCCCCAACTCCCGCAAAACCGGCCAGGCCCATTGTTGCCGGCGCCTTCGGGCCAATTGCCGGTCAAAGAGCCCAGGCACGAACCCCGCTGAGCCAACCCGCCAGCCCCCAATCCAGCGTTTTTCCTCCAGCAAGAGCTTCCCAATACCGTTCCAACCCCCTCCCAAAGCGCCGTGTACAAGGGGTGTACAAGGGATGCCCACCGGAGGTACATAGGATTTAAGCTTGTTCACCCGATGAGCATCCCTTGTACACCCCTTGTACACGACTAGCTGCCAGCTATGGATGAGGCTGGAATGGCGTAAGTTAGATTGAAAATGGCGTTCGGATTGGCTTTTGAGTTCGGAAACAGGGAAGTGTCCAATAATTGGACAGTCCGGAGGCGGTCCGGATGGACTGGCTAATTACTATAATTGGGTTTTGCTCACAGGTTCCTGCCTGGGTTTGGTTGCGTCGGGAACGGGATGCCGCCGGGAGGCAGCGTTTAGCTTGCGTTGGCGGAAGCAATAAAAGACTTCCCAGATGCCGGGATTCGAGGTAGGGTAGGGTGTTAGCTTATTCAGAGATGGCATAGCCGGGCTCTCGCGTTGAGCTGCATGAAACTGTTAATATTCGCCCACACACCGCCGCCGCATCATGGCCAGAGCTACATGGTGCAGCTTCTGTTGGAGGGGTTGGGCGGGGACCACCGCCGCCGGAAACGGCGGGCGGCAGGTTCCGGGCCGGAGACTTCCTTCGGCATCGAGTGTTACCATGTCAATGCGCGGCTGTCGCAGAAGCTCGAGGATATTGGCGATTTGCGGGTCAGCAAGCTGATCCTGCTGCTGGGCTATTGTTTGCAGGCCATCTGGTGCCGTTTCCGCTACGGCGTCACGAATCTCTATTACATTCCCGCCCCGGGAAAACGGTCGGCCCTGTACCGGGATTGGCTGGTCATGCTGCTGTGCCGGCCGTTTTTCAAGCGGGTGATCCTGCATTGGCACGCGGCGGGGCTGGCACGATGGCTGGAACTGGCGGTGTCCATGCGCTGGCGCGTGCTCACGTACCGGCTGATGAAGCAGGTGGACCTGAGCATCGTGCTCTCCCAATACAACCGCGCGGACGCGGAGAAGCTCTTTTCCCGCCAAATCCGGGTTGTGAGCAATGGCATTGCGGATCCCTGCCCGGCGTTTGCCGGGGAGATTTTGCCGCGGCGCAAGGCGCGTTTTGCCGCCCGCCAAAAGCTCCTGTCCCGGCAGCCCCTGGAAGCTGACGAAGCCCGGCTGGCCGGCGCGGAACCGCATTTGATCCAGGTGCTGTACCTGGCGCATTGCACTCCGGAGAAGGGATTGTTCGACACGCTGAGCGCGGTGGCGCTTGCGAACGAGCGGCTCCAGCAGCGCCAGTCGCCGGTGGCTTTCCGCCTGGTGGTGGCCGGCGGTTTCGTCACGAATGAGGCCCGGGTCAAATTCGACCAGCGGATTGCCCGGCCCGACCTCGCCGCCTGCGTCAAGTATCTCGGGTTCGTTTCGGGCGCGCAGAAGAACCAGTGGCTGCGCGAGGCCGATCTCTTCTGTTTCCCGACGTATTATGAGAACGAAAACCAGCCGGTGAATCTGATTGAGGCGATGGCCTTTGGCCTGCCCATCCTTACCACCCGCTGGCGTTCGTTGCCGGAGTTGTTTCCGGCGAATTACCCGGGCCTGGTTGATATTCGCGCCCCGGAGCAAGCCGCCGACCGTCTCCTGGCCCTGATCACCTCCGAAACGGGCGAGGAACTTCGGGACATTTTCCTGCGCCACTTCACCCTCACGCGCCATCTGACCGCCATGGCCGAGGCCCTGAGGCAAGCCGAAACGCCGCCGCCCGCCGCCGTTCCCGCCGCGGCCGTTCGTTCGCTGCCCGGATAACCTCCGGCGGCGCGCTGCCTCACCGGCGCCGCAACACCCGCGCCACAAACGCCTCGACCCGCGCGCCCACTTCGTCTTCCTGCGTGTTGAACATGCAATGCGGCGTCGGGAAACGGCAATAATCCGAGCAGGGTTTGTAGGGACACGCCTTGCCTTCCAGCCACTCCGAGGCGGGGTTGAGGGGGGCGAACCATTCAGCCATTTGCGGGCCAAACAGGGTGAAGGTGGGCACGCCGCAGAAAGCCGCCAGGTGGCCGGGGCCCGAGTCGTTGCCGATGAAGGCGCCCGCCCGATCCACCAGCGCGAACAGTTCCGTCACCGTGCGGGGGGCTGCCACGTTTGTTTCCCCGGCCTTTACCCACCATTCCCGCTGATCGGGGTCGCAGGCGATTTGCACGGAGTGGTGGTTCCGGCGCAGCCGGGCAACCAGCGTGTGGTAACGTTCCAGCGGCCAGACGCGCACCGGCTGGCCGGCCCCGGTATGCACGAGAATCCCGCCTTCCGGGTTCGACCGGGGCCACGCCAGCGCCGCGCGCGGCGGCACCTCGATCCCCAACTGCCGGGCCATCACGCGCCAATGCTCGTAGCGGTGTTCGGTCGGGTCCGGGCGGGCGGGGGTCGCGCTCAGGATCATTTGGCTTCCCCAACGCGCGAATCCCAGCCGCCGCCGGACTTGCGCCAGCAGCAGCAGCACGTGGTCCCGCGGGTCCCAGCGCGCCGACAGGCCGAAATCGAAGCGCTTCGCGACCAGCCGGCGTTGCAGCCGGAGCATCTCCCGCCAGGGCCAGCGCAGCAGCCGGTATTTGTGTTTGAAGGCGGTCCATGGCGCCACGAAAGGCTCCACCCGCACCTCCGGCCAGAAGCGTTTTTGCAGGTCCACCGCGTACGGCTTGGCCACCAGCGTCACCGCGTAGGACCGGCTGGCGGCTTGCAGGAAGGGAGTCGCAATGACCAGGTCCCCCAGGCCCCAAAGCTCCATTACCAGAAGCGTGGGCTTCGGGGCGTTCGGCGGGCAATCTGGTTTTGGCCTGGCCATTTTTCGGTTGTCTTAAGGCGGCAGAAAGTCATGGGCTGGGAAAGGCGATTGCCACCGCCCTTCTACGTCCACCCGGCGCCACGTTAGCCCCCGCGCCCCGCCCTGTAAAGCCCGTCTCCGCACCCTTGCCCGGCAACTCCTGTCTCGCGCCTGGCGGGCTTGCGCCGGGGAACAGCGGTTTATTTCCTCAGGCGGACCAGGGCGCCGCCGCCGGCGGGCAGATTCAGCTTGATGCGGCGGCCTCCCTCTGGTCGGAGCCAGGCTCGCGTGGGCGGGTGGAAGACTTCCAGCGGTCCCGGGCTGTTCAGGGTGAGGGGGGCCGCGTTCTTATAGTTCAGGTTCACCACGACCACGTGCGTGGGGCGGCGGGCGGATTTTCCGAAATAGCCCAGCAAGGTTTCCGCTGTCGCGGGTTCCGTCGCAAAGGCGCTTTCCGGCGGCAGTGCCTGTCCGCCCAGGGGAATGGTCCCGCAATGGTAAGCCCCGAGCGATTTGAGCGGCTGGAGTTCCGTGGCGATGGCCAGGAACTGGCGGTTGAGCTGCGCCACGGCCCAGTAAAGCGGCAAGGGAATGGTCTGCTCATTGGGGTCCCGCCAAAGCCCGGTGTCGTAGCGAAAATGGGCGATGCCCTGCGCGCCATAAGCCAGGGATGTATAGGTGAGCCAGCGCACTTCATCTTCACCCGGGGCGCGCCAGCCCTCGGCGGGAGAGTCGCAGGTCTGAATGATGTTCAGAAAAGGCTTTCCGGTTTCCAGCGCGGCCGCGCGGATCAGCGCGAGGTTGAGGAAGTACTGCGGGCCGTCGCTGGACTTGAGGAAGTGGTAGTGGTCGTAGCTGAGAAGATCGGGCTGGACGATGCGGACAAACTGCCGGAGGTGTTCGCGGTAGCGCAGCGCCGTGAAGTCGTCGGCCTGGAGGCCGGCGAAGTCCTGCGGGCAGCCCACCCGGGCGCGTTCGGCGGCATCGTCGCTGACTTGAAGCTGTCCGTCGCTGGCGTAGGTGGGCAGGAGGTTGATGTAGGCCAGGTGCGCCGGGTCGCGCTGGCGCAGCCAGGCGGCGAGCCGCCCCAGTTTGGGAAACGCTCCCGCGCCGGGCTCATCCACAAGGTAATAGGCATAGAGCGCCGGATGCGAGCGCACGCGCGCGATGAGCGCCGCCAGCGCCTGGGCCTGCGCGGGGTCTTCCACGTCGGGCGTTGCGATCTCCAGCATGACTCGGAGGCCGTGGCGGTGGTAGAGATCGAGATCCTCGGGCCGCTGGGTCCAGGCAAGGTTCCAGCCGCCGGCGCGAAGCTGCGCGGCGGCTTGTTCATTCACCGCCGTTCGGGAACCGGGCCCGGCCCAATAGGTGATGATGGGAGCGCCGAGCTGCCAGCGCGCCGCGGAGGACCGGGCGGGCGCCGCCGGTGAAACCGCGCCGCCGATTCCCAGGGCGGCGCAGACGACGGCGATCAGGATTGTGCGCGGACGTGGTTTGGGCGGGGAAGCGGGATTGGCTTTCAGGGCTGCGAGGGCGTTGGGGCGGGTTTGCTCCATAAGCGTTTAATGATTTCCACGGTGCGCTCGACGAGTTCCTGCCCGCCCTCGGGGCCGACCTGCCCGCTCTGGACGATGGCGCTGTAACCGCCGCCGGCGACGGCGCGCGGGGTGGGCAGGTAGCCGCTCGGGCCGCCCGTCAGCTCGATCACCAGCGTTTGCAAGGCCGGGCTCCGGCTCTTGATTTGGGTTCCGTAGTCCTGGAACAGCTCGAAGGGGTTGGTGGCGATGGCAATATCCCCGATCCGCAGGACATGCACCTCGGCGGTAACGGTGGGCGCGTCCCCTTGCGCCTGGTAGCGGTCCACGGTGGCCTGGTGCCACGCTATGCGGCGGGTGGCGTCGTTCTTTCCCTTGAGGGCCTCGATTTCCTTGATCGCTTCCGCGGCTTCCGCGTCGGTCACTTTGCGCGCGGGCAGCACCAGGTCCGCCACTTCGTGGGCGAAGGGGACTTCCCGCTGGATGTCGCTGCGGGTCAGCTCGCTGACTTCGAGGACCTCGCCCGCAATCCGGCGTCCGATGTCCTGGGTGCGCGACAGCCCGCGCAATTTGAGCATGCGCTCCTCGGCGGCCTTGCGGTAAAGCCAGTGGGGGGAGAGATCGCCGGCCGCCCCGGGCCAGCCGAGCACGCCGAGTTCGGCCCCGGCGGCGGCGCGCAGCCGTTCGCGAACATCGTGCCAGAAATCGGCGTTAATCGTGGTCCGGCTTTCCACCACCTGGGAGGGGCAGGGGATGTTGACGCCGGCCGCCAGGAGCTTCTTTTCCGCCGTCCAAAAGAACAGCAATTCCAGGCCGTGATCCGCGCCGCCCTCGATGCCGCGGAATTCGGGCGTGCTGGTGGCGCCGTACATTTGGGCGGTGCCGTTGGCATAGACGGCGCGGCGGTTGTGGCCCACCACGGCCTGCCCCAGCCCCCAGCTTACGCCGCCCGGCTGCCGCTGGTTCCAGGCGCGCACGCTGACGTCCACCAGCCGCGCCACGAGGAATTCCACGTATTCCCGGGGCGGCATTACCCCCTCCTTCGGAATGTCGTATTTCCCTTCTTCGGTAACCGGCCCGGTGTGGGTGTGCGTGGCGGTCAGGACCAGTTTGCGCGGATCGAAGCCGGGCAGTTGGGCGCGCAAGCGTTCGCGCACCCGCGGCGGGATGAACGAGCGGAACGCCACGAGATCGGCGGAGAGCAAGATGGCCTGGTCGGTCGTGCGATCGCCCACGCGCGCCTCGAGGGCCACCGCCGTGGCGGTGACCGGGTTGTCCACGCCCCGGGAGACGCGCAGGTTGAACTGCCCGTCGAGGGCCACGGGCTGGTCCGGGGTGATGCTGATGGCGGCCGTGCCGATGCGCAACTCGGCGGCGCAGCAGTTCACAGTGACGGCCGCCGCCAGGATCAGCATGGCGGACTTCGTGGGTTGCCCCCGGGTTGCGCCGGCGTGCGGCGCGGCGGGGTTGGAAGAATGAATCGCAGCAGTCATACATCGTCTAATCCCGGGCCTCAATCGGCGCGGACGCGGTAGAATTGCACGTTGGCAGGGGACGGATCCACCACGGAAATATCGGCTCCCGTTCCGTTGGTGGCGCCGTTCAGGTCGGACCAGTTGGCGTCCGCGAGCGAGTGCTTGTACTGAGGCTGGTAAAGGAAGCCGGCGGTGGAGGGCCAGGTAAGAGTGGGTTGGCCGGCGGGCGCGGTGATCTCCACCGGGAAAGGTGCCAGGGTGTTGGTGGAGAGGCTGAAGGCCATCAGGCCGTTGTTGGACTCGAGCGCGAAGACGGCGTCCGGGCTGAAGGCCACGGCGCCGGTGAGATTGCCGTTGGAATGGGTGCCCGGGAAGGGGATCGTGGCGTCCTGCTGCACGAAGCCCTTGGCCGTAAGTCGGAACAGCCGGAATTCGTGCCCCATGCCGCGCACGACACCCAGGAGATTGCGGCTGGCATCGAAGTTGAGCGGGCCGCCAGGAATGTTCAGGTGGTTTTGGATGAGCGTGGCGGTGCCGGCGCCGGTGTCGTAACTGAAGTATTGCAGCGGCTGATTGGTGGCCGCGCTGTTCTCCGCCTTGGCCCAAAAGGTGTTACCGGCTCCGAATGCAATGGTCACCATGGCGCTGATCCCTTGCAGGTCGGGGGCCTCGAGTTTCTGGTGCTGGAAACTGTAACCGTCCGGGGTGCTGAACCGCGCCACGACTTTGCCGGCGCGCGTGCCCGCCAGCAGCTCCGTGTTGCTGCCGCTGCCGCGCACGGCCAGGCTGTCGCCGAAACGCCGGTGGTTGAGGTTCGTATCCGTATCGCTTGGATCGCCGACATACGCCACGGTCGGGGCCGCGCTCTCGCTGGCCCAGCGGTAGAGGCGGAATGGACCATTGTTGCCGGCGGGCGTATTGGTGGAATCCACCGTCAGGTTGCAGGCGTAAATCACGCCATCCGACGCGACGCCGACGCAGTTGACCGGGAAGTTGATTTCCAGGAACAGGCCATTGGTGTCGAGCTCGCCGAGGAGCGCGCCCGTGCGGCCCTCGAGAATGTAGATCGCGGCATTGGTGGCCGGATAGCGGCTCACGGTCAGCAGATGACCGGTGGCCGGATTATAGGCGATGCTACGCTGGGTGTGGTTGGTGCTGGCCCATTCGTAGGTTGTCAGTGGCGGGATGCTCCACAAAGGCGCCAGACTAAACGATTGGGCCGCCCGCGCGCCGGGTGCGATGAGCGCCGCAAGCAAGGAAAGCGACAATACGCAGAGAACTGCCGGCTGGCGGTGGGCTTGAAGTGGGTGAGAAAATGCTTTCATGCGTAAAGCCTGCGCTCTTTGGCGAGGTGCTTCAAGCGCAAAGTCGGCGGCCGGTTGCGCAGCTCGGTGTTACTCCAGTACCACCCGCGCCGGGGTCGTCCCGCCACGGGTGAGGCTCAGTTCAAGCTCGCGGGTCTGGCCGCCACGCTGCACCACCACCCGGTATTTCCCGTAGAAGCCACGGAATCGGGCTTTGCCCTCCGGGTCAGTTTGGACTTGGGCGCGCGTTTTCCAGGTTTCGTTGATGAGCTGGTCGAGTGCGCGATAAGCTGCCTTGGACTGAAACTGGGCGTCCAGCAGGCCGCCCAGGGCCTCATTCTCGCCCTTTACCGCGGTTCCATCGCCCAGGTTCCACCAGGTGATGCCCGCCATCCGGGGCACGCTGAACCAGAGCCGGTAATGATCGCGAACCACGGCGGCCTGGAGTTCTTCCCCGTCTTGCCCCGCCGACGGGAAGGTGATTTCCGTGATGTAGAGCGGCAGGCCAAATCGTCCGGCCTCCTCGTACAAGTCCAGTAGCCCCTGCGGACTGCAATCCTTGCCCGCCAGGTATTTATCCAGCGCCTCGCGGCGCATATAGTGGTATTGAAAGCCGATCCCGCGAATCGCGGCGCCCTGGTCCAGCAGTTGCCTGATTTGGGCCAGGTATGGGTTGGTTCCGACCGGACGGAAGTTGAAGCCGGTCACCTCATTAATCATCAGGATGGTCTGGGGCGGGAACAGCGGCGCCACTTCCTGGAACGCCCAGCCGACATACTCGCGCGCCGGAGTGTAGAGCGGGTAATTGGTCGTGCAGACCAGCGACTCGTTGACCACATCCCAGATGGAAATCTTGTCCGCGTAGCGGCGGCTGATTTCACGAAACCGCTTGCGGTAGAGTTCGCGCAACTCATTTGCATCCTTGGGCAACCACGCTGGATTGTAGGCGTGCCATAACAGCGGATGGCCCTTGAGCGTAATCCCGTGCTTCGCGGCAAAGGGGAGAAAGCGATCGGGCGGCGGGCGGCGCCAGATGTCGCGCGCCGGCTCGGCATACCGCAGTTCGCCGCGCGCCGGTTCGAGGCCTTCCCAGTAGAACGGCACGGTGGCAAAATTGAACAGGCGCGCGAAGGCCGCTTCGTAGCGCTGCTCCAGGTCCTCCGGTTTCAACTGGCCCAGCACGAACGCGTTGCAGCCAAACAGGAATTCGTGGCGGGTCTGGCGCGCCTCAACCCGCGCGTCCGGCACGGGCTTGCCAGCCGCATCCACCACCTCCAGCAGGCAATCGCCTTTGCGGAATTGCTCGATGCCGCGCTCGATGCGTGCGTTAACCTCGGGACGGCTCCACGAGGTGCGATATGATTCCGGGACAGCCGCCCGGCCCCCGTCCGCCAGCACGAGCGCCAGTGCGATTATACCCTGAACCGGGATGGGTGCTTTGGCGTTCCTTTTCCGTGGCGGGCAGGCTGGGCAGCGGCGCGCCAGCGCGTGCTCCGAAGCAAGTACAGTCTTTGGCGTCATCAAAGCTGATTCTGGAGGGACCGTCGAGCATGTCAATCTGACAAGCCCGCTGGGGCAGCATCGTGGCCGGACCGGGCGGTTCCCGGGCAGGCGCGACTGGACCACCACGGACGGTGACAAAGCCGACGGCGCGCGGGCGTCCTCGCCCGCTTTGGGCCTGGGAACGCCCAAAACCTTCCTCTTCGCGTGGGAGTGCAAACGATTTAAGCGGGCGGGGACGCCCGCGCGCCGGCACGATGGAAATTTGGTCACTGGCCCTGGCAGGACCACCGGATTGCGTTCCAGGGCCTTGCGCGGACGCAAGCGCGGTATCCTGCAGGGTGAAAGACTGCCGGGTTCCGAATCGGAGTGAGCCGCCACGGAGGAGCGCGCACAAGCCCGCTGGGGCAGCATCGTGGCCGGACCGGGCGGTTCCTGGGCAGGCGCGACTGGACCACCACGGACGGTGACAAAGCCGACGGCGCGCGGGCGTCCTCGCCCGCTTTGGGCCTGGGAACGCCCAAAACCTTCCTCTTCGCGTGGGAGTGCAAACGATTTAAGCGGGCGGGGACGCCCGCGCGCCGGCACGATGGAAATTTGGTCACTGGCCCTGGCAGGACCACCGGATTGCGTTCCAGGGCCTTGCGCGGACGCAAGCGCGGTATCCTGCAGGGTGAAAGACTGCCAGGTTCCGAATCGGGTGAAACCGCCACGGAGGAGCTCGTCCGACCCAGGCGTTGTGGCTGGCACGCTCTTGTTCCCTCCCCAACATGAACACACCCGCCGCCAAACGGGCCAGGCGGAGGAGGCGAACGCTGGCGCCGGGCATCGTGTCGGATGGCTGGTGCAGCCGCTGTGCCTTATACGGTCCCGCGGGCGAGTGCTTTGATTTTGCAGCAAAAAGTGGGCGCTGCGGCGGCTGGGTTTGGTACGTGTGGAACGGCCAGCAGTGGCGGCGACGCTGGCGGAAAGGGTTTAATCCCAAGACCGCCAAGCGGCTGGCTGGAAGAAGACAGAGGACCAACGGGTGGAGAGTGACGTGTGGGATGAAAGGCTGAAAGACGGGCGGGGTTTCAGTGTTGGGAAGCCGAGGCCTATTCGCCCAGGTTGCGGCGCAGTAGTTGGCGCAGTTTCAGCGGGGACAGGACGGTGAGGTTCCGGCCGGTCACGGCGACCAGGTTTTGCTGGCGGAGCTTGGCGAGCGTGCGGGAGAGGGTTTCGCTGACGGTGCCCAACTCGGCGGCGAGCATGCGCTTGGTGGTCTTCAGTTCCACCGCGACGGGCCGGTCCGATTCGGGGTCGGGGCAGCGTTTGATCAGCCAGTTGGCCAGGCGGGTTTCGACGTCTTTGAGGGTCAGGTCTTCGAGTTGCGCGATGAGCGAGCGCAGATGCTGGCTCATCGAGCCCAGCATCCGCAGCCCCAATTCGGGCTGCTGCTTGAGCAGGGACAGGAACCCCGTCTTTTCCACCAGCAAGACCTGCGAGGATTCCAGGGCGCGCGCGTCCGCCGGGTAGCCGGACGCGGTCGCGAGGGCCGCCTCGGCAAAGGATTCGCCGTCGCGAAAGACGCGGATCACCTGTTCCTTGCCGGCGGCATTGACGCGGTGGACGTTGATGGCGCCCTTCTGCACAATATAAAACCCTTGCGCCGGGGCGCCTTCGCGAAAGAGGCAGCCGCCTTTGTTCAGCGGCTTGACGCGCGTGATGGCCGCAATGGATTTCAAGTCCGCCGTTTCCAGGCCGGCAAAGAGCTGGCAACCGCGGAGGGTGCGGACAATGGCGGCCTGTTTAAGTTCTGCGATCGAGTTGGCCATGTTGGTCTGCGCGCATTTGAACCGTTGCCGGGGCAAAAGTAAATCCCGCAAATCGCCTGCCGTAGCCGCGGCCGCCCGTGCCGGGGACTTCAGATATCAGCGAAGCTAATTACAGGATAACAAGTGGAGGGGCTGCCAATATATGTCTATTCTTTAGCAAGCATCGTGTAGAGAGCCGCGGGCGGGGCGGCCAAGGTAGTCTGGTTATTGTGGAAGAAGTCATTCCAAAATCCACAACTGCGGTTGGGCCGGCGGAAAAGAAGCGGAAAGGGCCAGAGCGGCTTCCCGGCGGCCAGGAAACCGCCTTTGGCTCGCCGCGCGATTTTTTGGACAATCGTTTCGTGTATGCGGTGGTGTCCGCGCGCGCCGGCGGTTTGTCGGTCGGCATCAACCTGACGCCCGACAAGAGCTGCAATTTCCGGTGCGTCTATTGCGAAGTGCACCGCGGAGAGGAGCGGCCGGCGGAACTGGTGGAGGTCGAGGCCATGGCCGGGGAACTGAAGAAGACGCTGGCCCTGGTGCGCAGCGGGCGGCTGCGCGAGCGGCCCCCCTACCGTGCGCTGCCGGACGACCTGCTGCAACTGCGGCACGTGGCGTTGAGCGGCGACGGCGAGCCGACGCTTTCGCCCCGGTTTGCCGAGGCGCTGCAGGCGGTCGTGCATGTGCGCGCCATGAGCGGCGCCCCGTTTTTCAAGCTGGTGCTGCTGACCAATGCGACCGGCCTGGACCTGCCGCACGTGCAGCGGGGGCTCAAGCATCTCACCAGCAGCGACGAGGTGTGGGCCAAGCTCGATGGCGGCACGCAGGACTACATCAACAAGGTCAACCGGCCGGCGGTGCCGCTGGAGAAGATTTTGTCCAACATCCTGCTGCTGGCCCGCCAGCGGCCGGTGGTTATCCAAAGCCTTTTTCCCGCCATTCACGAAGAAGAACCGCCGTCGGAGGAAATCGAGCAATATGCCCAGCGGTTGATTGAGCTGCGGCGCGCCGGTGCCCAGATTTCCCTCGTGCAGATTTATTCCGCCACGCGCCCGTCGCCCAATTCGGAAAGCGGGCATTTGCCGCTCCGGGTGCTCTCGCGCATCGCGCAGACCGTCCGGCAAACCACCGGCCTGGCCGCCGAAGTTTTTTGACGCTCAGGCCACCGGGGCGGTGAAGTCGGCCTCGTAGTCCAGCCAATACTCCTTTAGGATTCGCACCTTCTCCCGGAGGTCGGCAAAGCTGATCGGCTTGACGATGCACGCCTGGATATCCAGCGCGTAGGCCAGTTGCGTCTCATTCGGGAGTTCGGTCGAGCTCAGCACCACCACGGGCAGCTTGGTCGGGATTTCCGGATGCTCATGCAGCCAGCGGAGCACCTCCAGGCCGTCTTTAACGGGCATCTTCAAATCGAGCAGAAACAGCACCGGGAACGGATACGCGGCGCGGTCGGCGAACTGGCCCTGGCCCGCCAGGTAGTTAATCGCTTCCTCGCCGTTATGCACGATTTGCAAGGTGTTCAGCACCTTGTTTTCGCGAAAGGCACGGCACAGGAGCATGACGTCGTTAGGGTCATCTTCGGCTACCAATACCGGACTACGCTTTTGCATACAATGCTTGCGCCCATCCATAGCGGATTACCTGTGCGCTGGCAAGCCCGTTAAAGTTCGGGCGCGAGGCCGTTCCGGATCACCCAGCGGGGAGCCCGGCGGAAAGGGGGATGCGTGGCGCGGGGGGCGCGGGTTGCGCTGGGAGGGGAATGAAGCCCCGCCGCGCGCGGGTTTGTTCGGCGGCTTGACTTGTTCGTAGCGCCTTGAAACGATTTGAGGGTTCCTATGCAGCAAATCCGCACTACTAGAAAACGATTGTCCGCCGGGAGGAGAACCCCGGAGGCCAGGGGCGACGAAAGGAGCCCGCTCGTATGAACGTCACTGTCCATGGGCGCACCCGTCATTTCCGCACCGTCACGTTCGATGCCGGGCGCAACGCTGTTCGGCTGATTGAGCAACGGCTGCTCCCCCACGAGTTTCGGATTGTGGCTACACGCGATTTCCGCCAGACCGCGCGGGCGATCACCGATATGGTTGTGCGCGGCGCCGGCGCGATTGGAGCCACAGCGGCGTATGGCCTGGCCCAGGGCGCGCACGCTTTTCGGGGGCGGCGCCTGGCCGACTTCCAGCGCCACATGGGCGTGGTTTCCCGCGCGCTGAAAGCCGCGCGGCCCACGGCGGTTGATCCGGCTAACGCGATTCACTATGTCAGCCAGTTCATGCGCCGGGGCCGGACGATCGCGGAACGGCAGGCCCTGGCGCTGGCGGCGGCGGAGGAGTTTGCCAGCGCGGATGTGCGGCATTGTGAAGCCATCGGCCGGCATGGCGCCCGGCTCATACGCAGTGGAATGAACGTGCTCACCCACTGCAATGCGGGCTGGCTGGCCTTTGTGGACATTGGCAGCGCCACCGCACCCCTTTACGCGGCGCAGGCGCAGGGGCGGAAATTCCATGTCTATTGTGACGAGACGCGGCCGCGCTCGCAAGGCGCGACCCTCACGGCGTGGGAGTTGGCGCAGCAGGGCATTTCCCACCAGGTCATCGCCGACAACGCCGCCGGTCACCTGATGCAGCGGGGGAAAATTGACCTCGTCATCGTGGGCAGCGACCGCACCCTGGGCCGCACGGGCGAAGTCGCCAACAAGATCGGCACCTACACCAAGGCGGTGCTGGCCGGGCGGCACGGCATTCCTTTCTATGTGGCCATCCCGCTTTCCACGATTGATTGGGAGCTGAAGTCCGGGAGGGACATTCCGATTGAGGAGCGGCACGAGGAGGAGGTCTTGGGCGCGTGGGGCGTGCCGGCAGGCGCGGGCCGGGCACGAGCCGGGCGGCGCGCCTATGTGCGCGTGGCCAATCCCACCAGCGGGGCGCTGAATCCCGGGTTCGATGTCACTCCGGCTGAGTTGATCGCCGGCATCATCACCCCGGTGGGGATCCTGAAGCCGAGCGAGCTGTGGGCGCGACGGCGAGAACTGGGTTGGGCGGGGTGAGCCCGGCTTAGCGGGATTTCCAGAACTGCCACCAGCGCTTGCGGGCGCGCGGGTTCTTCCACTGCTCGTAGCGCCGGGTGATGACGGCGGCGATTTTCTCGTAGTTTTCCCAGGTATCCGCCACGTGCCAGAAGCTTGGCAGGCGCGCGGCCAGCGTCGTTTTGTAATCGGCGAAGTATTCGCCGCGCCGCCCGGCTTCGTCCACGTAGTAATACTGCACGAACTGGTTGCCCTCGTCGTTCAGGTCCGTTTCCGAGAATCGTCCCGGGCAGGCGGCTTCGAAGAACTGTCGGCCAGTGATCTCGCGCCGCTGCAAGCGCGCCAGGAGCGCCGCGGAATGCTGGCGGTGAAAGTCGCTCACCAATCCGTGCTGCACGGCCCAGGCGAGGAACATGCCGATATGCGTGCCGGCGTGTCCTTTGGGCAGCGGGTCGGCATCGGTGCTGTAATCAAAGTCTGCGCGGTCGTAGGACATGGCGGCTTCGATTATGGCAGGGGGCGTAGCCGGACGCAACCCGGGCCGTCCCGGTTAAAGCAACCGGGGTTGCGCCTTTTCCCGGGCGAGCCCTTCGGCCAGGCCGGGGCGGTGGCCGTTGCGGCGTTCGATAATGTGTTTGTCCACCGCCGGGTCGAAATGAACCGGGTAATGGCCGTCGTAGCAGGCCATGCAGAAGGCGTTGGCCGGCAGGCCGGTGGCCTGGAGCAGGCCGGCCTGGGAGAGATAGTTCAGGGAATCGGCGTTCAGGTATGAGCGAATCTCCTCCAACGAATAGTTTGCCGCCATCAGCTTGTTGCGATCCGGGAAGTCAATGCCATAGACGCAGGGATGGCGGTGCGGCGGGCAACTGACCAGCACATGCACTTCCCGCGCGCCGGCTTCTTTGAGGTTGTTGACCCGGGTCCGGCAGGTGGTGCCGCGCACGATGGAATCGTCCACGACGATCACCCGTTTGCCCTTTACCAGTTCTTCGATCAGGTTGAGTTTGACGCGGACATCGAAGTCGCGGATCAGTTGCGAGGGCTGGAGGAAGCTGCGGCCCACGTAGTGGTTGCGCACGAACGCCATCTCGAACGGGATGCCCGATTCGAGCGAGTAGCCGAGCGCGGCGCAGTTGCCGCTGTCCGGCACGGGCACGACGATGTCCGCCGCGATCGGGAATTCGCGGGCGAGTTGGCGGCCCATCTCGACGCGCACCTGGTAAACGCTGCGGCCGGCAATGGCGCTGTCGGGGCGGGCGAAATAGACGTATTCAAAAATGCAGAAGGCGCGCTGTGTATGGTCCGGAAAGGCCTGCCAACTGGTGAGGCCGTCGCGGTTAATGGCCACGATCTCGCCCGGCGCCACGTCGCGCACGTATTGGGCGTGAATCAGATCCAGGGCGCAGGTTTCGCTGGCCAGCACCCAGGCGCCATCAATCCGCCCGAGGCACAGCGGCCGGAAGCCGTGCGGGTCGCGCACGCCGATCAGCTCGCTTTCGGTCATGATGACCAGCGAGTAGGCGCCTTCGATGCGGTGCAGGCTGCGCACGAGGTTGTTGGGCTCGCCCTGCTGGGTTGGCTGGGCCAGCAGATGCAGGATAATTTCGCTGTCCACCGTGGTTTGAAAGATTGAGCCTCGGGCTTCCAGTTCCGCGCGGAGCCGGGCTGCATTGGTGAGATTGCCGTTGTGTGCGATGGCGATCTGGCCGCGGGCACAATCCACCGTGAGCGGTTGGGCGTTGCGCAGGTGCGACGAGCCGGTGGTGGAATAGCGGGTGTGGCCAATGGCCATGAGGCCGGGCATTTCCTGCAGGACGTTTCCCCGGAAAACCTGCGGCACCAGGCCCATACCCTTATGCGTGTAGAACTGCCGGCCGTCGGATGTGACGATACCCGCGCTTTCCTGTCCGCGGTGCTGCAGCGCGTAAAGGCCGTAGTAGGTCAACTCGGCGGCTTTAGGGTGGCCATAGACGCCAAAGACACCGCAATAGTGTTTAGGATAAGTTTGCATGGAGCCGGCTTGCTTTTCTCAGTGCATGGCCTCGGCGATAGCATTCCACCAGCGGTCGTGGAGATCCCGCACGGGACAGTTCAATTCAGCTCCTGGGACCTGGAGCCGCAACGCGTCGCCGCCCACGGTGCCGAGGCGCGCCGTGGGCACGCCGAGAATCCGGGCCTGGGCGAGGACCTTGGCGGCATTGACCGCGTCCACCGAAATCAGGATTCGGCCCTGGGTTTCGCCGAACAGCAGCGCATCCAGGCGGATGCCGTCGCGCCCGGGGGCTTCGGTCAGCGGAGTGAGATCCACCTGCGCCCCGATCAGGCGCGGGGTTGCGCGCGCCACCGACTGGCTGATGCAGCCCTCGGCGAGCGCGACCGCCAGGCCGCCTTCGCTGCAATCGTGGGCGCTCTTGACCACGCCCGAATGAATCAGCGCCCGCAAGGCCAGGTGCAACTCTTTTTCCCGGGCCAGGTCGCACCGCGGCGGCGTGCCATTTTTCATGCCGTGAATCAACTGCAGGTAGGCCGAGCCACCCAAGCCGAGCAACGGGTCGCTCGTGTCCACCAATTCACCCAGCAGAAGGATGACGTCACCTTCGTCTTTGAACCATTGGGTGGTGATGTGCTCGGGGTTTTCGATCAGGCCGACCATGGCCACTGTGGGGGTGGGGTCAATGGGGCCGTTCGGATGCTGGTTATACAGGGAGCAGTTGCCGCCCGTGACCGGGGCGTTGAACGCGCGGCAGGCGTCAGCCAGGCCGCGCACGCTTTCCTTGAGTTGCCAAAACAGCTCCGGGTTATGCGGATTGCCGAAGTTGAGGTTGTCCGTCGCGCCCAGCGGCATCGCGCCGGTGCAGGCAAGGTTGCGCGCGGCCTCGGCCACGACAATCTTGCTACCTTCGTAGGGATCGAGATAGACGTAGGCGCCGTTGCCGTCCACGGAGAGGGCGATAAACTTCTCGGGCACGGGTCGCAGAGCGGAGGCGGCGTTCGGGGGCGCGGGCACCGAGTCTTCCTTGATTCGCAGCACCGCGGCGTCGCTGCCGGGGCCGACGACCGAGTTGTTGCGCACCATGTGGTCGTATTGGCGGTACACCCAGTTTTTGGAGGCGATGGTGGGCCAGGCCAGCAACGCCAGGAGATGCGCTGCCGGGTTGGTTGTATCCGGCACGCCGTCGAGGCAGAAGGCGCGCACCGCTTGCAAATACTCCGGTTCCCGGGCGACGCGTTCATACACGGGGGACTCGTCGGCAATCTTGCGGGCCGGAATATCGGCCACGACCTGGCCGTGGTGCCGGACGACCATGCGGCCCGTATCAGTCACCACGCCGATCTCCGCCCAAGGCAAGTCCCACTTGTCGAAAATGCGTTTTACCTCCGCTTCCCGGCCCCGGTGAACGATGATGAGCATACGTTCCTGGGATTCGCTGAGCATGATCTCGTAGCTCGTCATGCCGGGCGCCCGCTGCGGAACTTTATCCAACTCGATCTCGATGCCCGTTCCGGCCCGCGCCGCCGTTTCGCAGGTCGAGCAGGTCAGGCCCGCCGCGCCCATGTCCTGGATGCCGGCGACCGCGCCCGTGGCCAGCAGTTCCAGGCAGGCTTCGCACACGAGCTTCTCCATGAACGGGTCGCCCACCTGCACCGCTCCCCGTTGTTGCTCGGCGGATTCCGCCGTCAGGTCCTGCGAGGCAAAGGCCGCGCCCGCCAGTCCGTCGCGCCCGGTTGCCGGCCCGACGTAGAAAACCGGGTTGCCCACGCCGCGGGCATGTCCGCGGACGATTTGTCCGTGGCGCAGCACGCCGAGGCAGAACGCATTGACCAGCGGGTTGCCTTCATAAGACGGGTCGAAATAAATCTCGCCGGCCACGGTGGGGATTCCGAAGCAGTTGCCGTAGTGTGCGATGCCCGCCACCACCCCGCCAAACAGGCGGCGGTTGTTGGCGACGGCCGGTCCCGGTTCCCCGGCGGCGGTGATCGGTCCGAACCGCAGCGAGTTGGCGGCGCATACCGGCCGCGCACCCATAGTGAAAATGTCGCGCACAATGCCTCCCACGCCGGTGGCGGCACCCTGGAAAGGCTCGACGGCGCTGGGGTGATTGTGCGACTCGATTTTGAAGGCGATGGCCAGGCCGTCCCCGATGTCGAGGATGCCCGCGTTTTCCTCGCCGGCGCCTACCAGGATCCGGGGCGATTGGGTGGGGAAGGTCTTGAGCAGCGGGCGGGTGTTTTTGTAGGAGCAATGCTCGCTCCACATCACTGAGAAGATGCCCAGCTCGGTGTAGGTGGGCACGCGGCCCAGCACCGCTTTGAGCTTCTCGTATTCCTCGGGCGTGAGGTTGTGCTTTTGCACCAACTCGGGAGTAATGGCGGGGTCAGTCATGAGGATTCCAAAAGCGGGAGGATGTGGTTGTGTGGGCGGTCAAAAGCGCGGGTTTACCCGGCCGCTGTCGGCCGGGACGCCAGGGCCGCGATCATGCTTTCGAGGATCAGGCGGCCGTCGGTGCTGCCCAGGATGGGCTCGCTGGCGCGCTCCGGGTGCGGCATGAGGCCGGCTACGTTGCGCCCCTCGTTGCAGATGCCGGCGATGTGGTCGAGCGCTCCGTTGGGGTTGGCGTCGGCGGTGATCTCGCCCTGGGCGTTGACGTAGCGCCAAAGGATCTGGTGGTTTGCCTTCAACCGGGCCAGGGTGTCCGCGTCGGCATAATAGCAGCCCTCGCCGTGGGCGATCGGCAGCCGCAGCAGATTGTCCGGCGGAATCCGGTTCGTGAACGGCGAGTCGGGAGTGGAGGTCTTCAGGAAGATGTGTTCGCAGCGAAACTGCAGCGAGCGGTTGCGGATCAGCGCTCCCGGCAGCAGCCCGGCTTCGCATAGAATCTGGAAGCCATTGCAGATGCCCAGTACCAACCCGCCCGCTGCGGCAAACTGCCGCACGGCTTCCATCACCGGGCTGAATCGCGCAATGGCCCCCGTGCGCAGGTAATCGCCGTAGCTGAAGCCGCCAGGCACCACCACCGCATCCGCCGCGCCCAGGGACGCTTCCTTGTGCCAGCGCAGCTCAACCGAATGCCCCAGCACGTGGCGCAGCGCGTGAACGACATCCTGATCGCAGTTGGAGCCGGGGAATTGGAGGACCGCAAAGTTCATCGGCACAGGCCTCCTTACTCGATCTCGAACCGGTAATCCTCAATCACCGGGTTGCTCAGGATTTTGTGGCAGGCGGCGTCAATTTGCTGGCGCGCGGCTTCCGGGTCGGAGTTCGTCAGCTCGATTTCCAGGTATTTGCCCACCCGCACGGCGCCGATCCCGTGATAGCCCATCTGGGTCAGGGCGTTTTGGATGGCTTTGCCCTGCGGATCGAGCACGGCTTGCTTCGGCATGACTACAATTTTTGCTTTCATGGTAGAAAAGGAGGCTCCACTACGGAAGCCGCGGGAAATGTGAACCAGTTGCCGCTTTGAAGCCAGAGTTTTTTTGTCCCGTACCGGAGTGCGCTGCAATTACGGATTGGCAAGCGGCGCGGGAGGGTTTACATAAAGCTCGAAAACCGAATGATTACGCCCGCCACCGCCCATCGCCCGCCCGCCACGGAATGAACCTGCCCAACCAACTGACCATCTCCCGCTTTCTGCTGACCATCGCCTTTTTGACGGTAATGTTTTCCGCGATCCAGTTTCACCGCACGATTGCCCTCCTGCTCTTCATTGCCGCTGCGCTCAGCGACTACCTGGACGGGGTGATCGCCCGGCGCCGCAAGCTGGTCACCAATTTCGGCATCCTGATGGATCCGCTAGCCGACAAGATCATGGTTTGCTCCGCCTTCATCGCGTTTGTCGGGCTGGGGTGGATGCCGGCGTGGATGGTGGTTATCATTGTTGCCCGTGAGTTGGCCATTACGGGGATGCGCTTGCTGGCGGCTTCCAGGAACGTGGTGCTGGCCGCGGAGGGCTGCGGCAAATACAAGACCGTCGCCCAGATCGTCGCCATCATCTCCATTTTTGTGGTAGCCAGTTACCCGGAATGGGGCGCGGTGGGCCGGGTTGTTTTTGGCTATCCGTGGCCCGGCCCAACCCCGTGGGCGCAATGGTTCACCGAGTTGGCCAAATGGGTTGCCGTGGGGCTGACCTTTCTCTCCGGCTGGCTTTATCTCTGGCGCAATCGCGCCATCTACCTTCAGGACCTGTGAAACTTTGGATTGCGCAAGGCTTCGGCGTTGGCCGCATTCCCCTGGCCCCGGGCACCTTTGGTTCGCTGCTGGGACTGCTCTGGTTCGGGCTGCTGCTCCTGACAGGGCATCTTTGGCTTTTTCTTGCCGGTACCCTCGCTGCCCTGGCCCTCTCCGTCTGGCTTTGCGGTGCTGCCGAGCGGTCCCTGGGGCAGACTGATCCCGGGAGCGTCGTGTTGGATGAAATTGCGGCCATGCCCCTGTGTTTTCTCGGCTGGATGGCGGTTCAATTCTGGCACACCGGGGCCTGGCCCGCGCTATCCGCATTTTTCTCCGCGCGGACCTGGCCTCTGACGCTGGCGGTCTTTGCCGCGTTCCGCTTGTTCGATATTCTCAAGCCCTGGCCGGTGCGCCAGAGCCAGTCATTGCCGGGGGGGTGGGGGGTGACGATGGACGACGTGCTGGCTGCGGTTTACGTCAACGTGATAGTGCTGCTGGCCATTGCCCTGGCCGCGCGGTTCTGATTGCCGCCGCCCACGGGAGCCGGGGCGGTTTTCCTCAACGCGCCGGGCTGCGCGGTGCTGGCGGCAGCGGCAGCGTTTCTCCCCAATTGTCCGGGGCGGATGGATACCGTCCGGGTGATACCTTCTTCAACGGATCATGATGCCGCCAGGCGACCCAGCCCCAGAGCGCCGCGATAAAGAGCGCGACGGCTCCCAGGGCGATCAGCCATTGACGCCACGCCACCTGCGAAAGCTGCAACATCAGGAAGTCTGCCAGGTTGCGCGGGCGTTTGGCCAGCGGCGGCGGCTCGGCGAACTTGGCACTGCGCTCCAGTTCCTGATCCAAAGCCACCATGATTTGCGGCACATCCAGCTTGAGCAAACTCGCATAACTGCGCACAAAACCACGCACATAAACCGTCGCGGAAAACACCTCATAATTCCCCTCTTCAACCGCCCGGATATGGTCGCTCCGCACCTTGGTGATCTCCGCCACCTGTTGCACCGTCAGGCTGCGAGCTTCCCGCCCCTGCCGTAGTTGTTCTGCGACTGTGGACATGTTCCCCATCTTTTAACGGTTTTAGCCCCGCTTGACAACCATGCAGGCAACGCATCCTGCAGGGAAAGACGCCCCGGACTTTTGCGCCCCGAATCTTCAGCCGCCCACCCGATCGCTGGCGTGGCGGGCGATCCATTTTCGTGACCACTCTACCGCTGCCAGGTTCATGTCGCACAACGGCGTGCAATGAAAGATCAGGCCTTCGATCTGCCCCTGGCTCAGCCACTGCCAGCCCAGACGGCATTGATGCTCCATGGCTTCCGTCGAAATCGGTTGGCCGGCGCCAAAGTCCCACATGTAAATCCCCAGCCGCGTCCGCCCGGTTGGGTTGATCTTGCGATAGGCGGCAAAGTTCCGCTCCAGGGCTGACAGGTCCCGAGCCTGCCACGTCCAGAAATACACCACGTCCACGTTCTCAAGATGCCGCTGGATTGCCGGGTGCAGTTGGTGGGAGTAGAGCACCAGGGACAATTCGAGCCGGCGTTTGCGGTTTGCCAGTTCCTGCTGAATCTGCCGTACCTGCTCGACGCTCAGATGCGCAGGGGCTTCTCCGCCTTCGGTCTTTGGAACCGCGTTGCCGAGGAAGAAATCATCCATATCCAACCCGACCAGGTTTGGCAGCTTCGCGGCTAAGCCGAGCGCCAACTGCTTCTTTTGCTCAGTGGTATGCCCGCTGTCTCCGTCCACAAAGCTCCACGTCAATCGCCGGGCGTGGGCGAATTGCCGGGCGTAGTCCTCGAACGGTGGTCGCGGCGTGCCCGTAAAGCGCACCATGCAGACATTGGGAATGCCCATATACTTGATTGCCGCTCCCGGGAGAATGTCTCCGCCCTGGCTGCCAATCCCAAACGAGTTCTTCAACGATCCGGCATCGTGCCCCCACATCCACAACCGGTCGCGCAGTTTGCGCCCGAAGGGCCGGATGTTTCCCAGGCAAACTGTTGGCTGCCCAGGCATTCCAGGCAGGGCGCAGGCGCCTGCCACCATCGCTGTGCGGGCGAGAAATCTTCGTCGGGTCAGGAAAGAGCTGGCAGGCGGGTGCATGGGAGCAGTTCCTATTCTATCGCTGGGGGGCGAGTAAGAAAGCCAAAGACGGACATCGTGCTCATTCTGTAGCAAATAATCACATAATGGGCGGCTGCGACAAGCTAATTAAGGCTTCTTTTGTTCACCCTGCAACCGCTAATCCGGGAACGTAAAAAGGCTGCGGACGGGATGCCGGCCTCGTGAATCACTCTATGCGGCCGCTGGGCAAGCTGATCCGCTTTGGCGGAGATGGGAGATGCCGTTTCCGGAGTCCGGCATAAGGGTGAGCAGGGCTGGTTCTGCCGGGGCGTTGCTGGCGATGCGTTCCCAATCCAGCAAGGAGATTTCGGGAGGCTTCGGTGCCTGGATAGATTTGAGGCTTACGGTTTGTCCTGCCGCGCCGTGGGCGGCTGCTGAAGAATGTCAATTCTTTGCCGATGATCCACGGTTGGCCAGTCCAGGCGATAAAGGCAATCGAAGAGCCGCTCCTTAAAAGAGGCCGGGCCGGTGGCCTTTTCGGCAGCGATTTCAGCGGCAATACCGAAGCACGCCAGAGCGCAGGCGGCGGCCAGCGTCGCATCGTGTTCCACCGCCGCAAAAGCCCCGATGATCGAAGCCGCCATGCAACCGGTTCCGACCACGCGCGTCATCAGGGAATGACCGTTTTTGACGAGATAGGTGCTTTTCCCGTTGGTGGCGATGTCCCATTGGCCGGTGATTACGACGGTGGCCTGGCGTTGGTCCGCCAATCGCTGCGCCAGCGAGACCAGGTCGGCGCTAATTTCCGTCGCATCCACCCCCCGGGTTTTGACGTCCGCGCCGCTGATCCTGGCGATTTCGGAAGCGTTGCCTTTGATCACGGTTACCCTGGCTTCGTTGAGGAGTTCCAGACTTTTTCGGTCGCGCAAGGCGGTTGCACCGGCACCGCAGGCATCCAAAACCACGGGGATGCCTTTCTGGTTAGCGCTCCGGGCGGCCAGTTTCATGGCCTCAACCAGATCGGTTGTCAAGGTGCCGATGTTCAAAACCACGGCAGAGGCGATTTGGGCCATTTCAGCGGCTTCCTCGCGCGCGTGAGCCATTACCGGCGATGCCCCCAGGGTTTTCAGCACCTGGGCGCAGTCGTAAATGGTCACCCAGTTAGTCAGGTGATGCACCACGGGGGATTGCTGCCGGATTTTCTCCAGCAGAACGAAGGTATTGGGGCTGGCCGTCATGGGGGAAAGGAGAAAATTCAGCTTGCCGAAAGCTCTGGATTACAAGTCGCCGCCATCCACCTCGGATTCAACAGCCTCCAGAAAAGCCTTGAGAGCCTTGACGCGCGGTTCGGCCAGACGGTGCGCAGATGGCAGTTCAAGCAGTGTAGGCAGGCGCTCCAGGTTGCACCGCAGAGCCTGAACAGCGTCGGCATGGCGCACGAACCTCGTGTCGCGGCCTACTTTGCTGACGACGCGGAGAACCGCGACGGCTCCGAGTTGTTCCAGCAAATCGGCATCCCGCAGCAGCGTGCCTTCAAAGCTGGTCGGCTGGCACGTGGGCAAGTGCGTCCGGACAGCTTCAAGGGTTGCGGGAATCTTGTCCTCCGGGAACCCGAATTGCCGGAGAATCGCAGGCACTTCTCTGGCCGCATACGCCACGTGGTCCCAGGCCGCAAGCGCCGCCGGTTCTTCCGGCCGATGCCCGACGAAGACCCCGAGGTCATGCATCCAGGCCGCCGCATACAGGATGTCGTCATCGTAGGGTTTGTCTTCTGCCAGCCGCCGAGCGAGGCGGTACAGCCGCGGTTGGTGGCTGAACTTATCCGGCGGCTTTGCCTGGGCGCGGATATAATCAGCGATCGCCTCGCGGTATCCGGGTTGAATCATGCCGCAGGATAGCAGTGCCGCCGTCAACTCTGTCAAGCGCCGCACATTGATCAAGGTAAGCGCGAGTTGCCAACCCTCCGAGGCTAATTCCAAGGGTAAATATTCCCCGCCCACTCGGGTCAAGGTGCGGGACCTGACAAACGCAACGGCCGAGTTCCTGAAGAGCTGACAGGGTTGGCCCGGGAAAGGCGTCCCAGGCCGGGCGTTGGCATCAGCGTCCGCTATCCTGGGGACGCAGTTCAAAACGAAGATGCGCCTTGAACCGAATCGCAGCTAAAAAAGAGCTTGCGTATTTATTTGGGAACTGCCAGTCTCTGGATGTCTGTAGATAGCTTGTCAATCCCATGGCATGGTAAATCTTCAGGTGAACTCAGTTCAGTGATGATTTGAAACCCGATGAGCGGGAACAGTCTGGCGAGAGCAATAGTTAGTCTAGGACAGTAGTTAGAGAATCGAATGAGTGCAAAACTGTTTGTAGGAAACCTTTCCTTCAACATCACCGAAAACGATCTGCAGGACGCCTTTGCCGTCCATGGCACGGTCGTCGAAGCCAATCTGATGATGGACCGGGCCACGGGCCGTCCGCGCGGGTTTGGGTTCGTTACCATGAGCACGCCCGAGGAGGCGGAAAAGGCCATTCAGGCCTTGAATAATACGGAATTGGCGGGCAGAAAACTGACCGTCAATATCGCCCGGCCTCGCGAAGAACGCCCGATTGGCGGCTCGCGTGGTTACGGCGGGCGTGGTCGCGAGCGGTATTAATTTAATCGCTTGCTTGGATTCAGGGGCCCGGGCGCACCGGGCCCCATTCTTTTTGCCGGCGGCGGTTATTGCAGCCGGAGAGGAGGGTAGGTTGCGGGCGGTGCGGGTGAACAAGGCGCCAATCGCCGGCCGCGGTAGCGGCACGCGTTCATGCGAGCGCAGCCCGGTCTAATCAGGCAACAAATTCCAGTTCCGGTTGCCGGGGGATCAGTCCGCGCGCCGCCGCTTGCCCCAGGAACCGCCGGATGGACTCGCGGCCTTTTTCACCGTAGTCGAGCGTCCAGTGGTTCACATACATGCCGACGAACTTGTCGGCCAGGTCCAGGCCCATGTCGCGGGCGTATTGCAGGGCATGCTGTACCGCTGCAGGCCGATGATCGAGGCTGTATTGGATGCTGGCTGTCAGCACATCCGACACCGTGCGGCGTATGGCCGGCGGGAAGCGCTTGTGGATGACATTGCCCCCCAGGGGCAGGGGCAAGCCTTCGTTGGTTCGGCCCCACCAGGCGCCCAGGTCCTCGCACATTTGCAGGCCCTGCTGCTGATACGTGAGCTGGCCCTCGTGGATGATCAACCCAACCTCGGCCCGGCCGTCCCGGACGGCGGCGAAGATTTGATCGAACGGGACCACAAGGCAGTCCAGTTCGCAGGCGGGCTGGTTCAGCCATAGCTGCAACGCGAGGAAGGCGCTGGTCATCGTGCCCGGCACGGCAATTCGTTTGCGGCGGATCTCGGCGGCCGAAAGCTTGTCCCTGGCCACGAGCATGGGGCCGTAGCCGTCGCCCATGCTCGCGCCGCTCGGCAGCAGGGCATAATGCCCGCTGACGTAGGCATAGGCGTGAATGCTGATGGCCGAGATGTCGAGCTCGCCGCGCGTGGCCCGTTCGTTGAGGGTTTGGATATCCTGCAGGATATGCTGGAAACGAAAGCCGCCGGTTGGAATCAAGTCGCGGGCCAACCCGTAGAACATGAACGCATCGTCCGGGTCGGGCGAGTGGCCAAGCGTAAGAGTGTTTTGCGACATGCGCGCAGGCTACTCCGTTTTCCGCGCGGTTGTCACGCCGAGAAGTTCGCCGCGCTTTTGCGCCCGGGTCGCCGGGTGCGTCCAATCCGCTTGTCTTCGCCTGCGCGCGCCCTAAACTGCGCGGCGATGGGCCATCTGGACACGCTTAACCCGCAGCAAAGACTGGCCGTGGAGACGATTCACGGCCCGGTCTTGATCCTGGCCGGCGCGGGAACCGGCAAGACGCGGGTGATTACGCATCGCGTGGCGCATCTCATCGAGCGCGGGATTGCCCCCGGCCACATTCTGGGCGTCACATTCACCAACAAGGCGGCGCGCGAGATGCAGGAGCGGGTCGCCCAACTGATCCGCAAACGGCTGCGAACTCCCGGGGGCGAGGCGCCGGGCGGCTCCCCGGCCTCCGCGCCCGCCGCGGCCCCTTTGTCCCCCACCATTTGCACCTTTCACTCCTTGTGCGTGCGCATTTTGCGGCAGCACATCGAGAAACTCGGCTACAAGCGCAACTTCGTCATCTATGACGAAGCGGAGCAACTTGGCGTCCTCAAAAAGATCCTGGCGCAGATTTCCACCCCGGATGCGAAGGCTGATCCCGCGGCAATTCTGGCCTGGCTCAGCCGGCTTCGCAATGGCGGCGAGCATGCGACGGCGTTGTCCGACCCCGGCTGGCGCGCCCTGGCCGAGCACCTCCGCGCCCGCTACGAATCGGCCCTGCGCGCCTGCAATGCGGTGGACTTTGACGATTTGATTCTGCTCACGCTGCGGCTCTTCCGCGAGCAGCCCGTGGCGCTGGAAGCCTGCCGCGCCCGCTACCGCTACGTGATGGTGGATGAATACCAGGACACCAACGCCGCGCAATTCCGCCTGGTCCATGACCTGACCCGCGAGCACCGCAACCTTTGCGTGGTCGGCGACGACGATCAAAGCATTTACGGCTGGCGCGGCGCGGAAATCGCCAACCTGCTCGAGATCGAGAAGCATTACCCGGAAACGCGGGTTATCAAGCTCGAGCAAAACTACCGTTCCACCAACACGATCCTCGCCGCCGCCAACGCGGTCATTCGACACAACGTCCGGCGCCGGGGCAAAAGATTATGGTCGCAAAAAGGCGATGGGCCGAAGATCACGTTGCATGCTTTTGCCAGCGATGAGGAGGAAGCGCGCACCATAGCCGAGCAGATCGAGTTTGCCCGGCTCGCCCACCGCACGCCCTGGGCCCACCAGGCAATTCTCTTTCGCACCAATGCCCAGTCGCGCCCGCTGGAAACCGCCCTGCGCCAGGCCGGCGTGCGCTACCGCCTGGTCGGCGGCCAGAGCTTCTTCGACCGGCGCGAGATTCGCGACTTCCTGGCGTACCTGAAGGCGCTGCTGAATCCGAGCGACGACGTGAGCCTGCTGCGCATCGCGAACGTGCCGGCGCGGGGCCTGAGCGACGCCACGATGGAGCGCCTGCTGGCGGCGAGCAGCGAGCGCAAATGCCCGGTCTTTGCGGCAATGAAGAACCCGGCGGTGACGACCTCCTTTCCCTCCCGCCCGCGCGAAAGCATCGCCCGCTTTGTCGAACTCATCGAGCGCACGCAGGAGCAGCTCCTGGCCCCGCGGGAGCCCGGGGCGCGCGATCCCCGGGCGCTGCAGAACTGGGCCAACGGCTTCCTGACCGAGATCGGCTACTTCGCGGAAATACGCCGGCTCGAAAAGAACCCCGAAACCGCGGAGAACCGGCTCCGGAACCTCAAAGACCTCATCGCCACTCTCGACGAATCCGCCAGCGCCGCGCCGTCCCGGTTCGAGGGCCTGCAGACATTTCTGGAGCAGATCACCCTGGACGCCGGGCGCGAGGAAGAAAAAGAACCGGACGCGAATGACGGGGTCACACTCATTACGATGCACAGTTGCAAGGGGCTGGAGTTTCCGCACGTTTACGTGGTCGGCATGGAAAACGGACTGCTGCCGCATTCGCGCGCACAGGCGGACGGCACGCTCGACGAGGAGCGCCGCCTGTTCTATGTCGCCATTACCCGCGCCATGCAAACGCTTACCATCAGCCATTGCGGCGCGCGGAAAAAATACGGCACCCCTGTGCCGTGCCATCCCTCGCCGTTCCTCCAGGACCTGCCGCCCGAATTGGTGGAGCACGCCGACGAGCGGGCCCGCCAGCCCGTCACGCCGCAATCCGCCAAGGCCAACTTCGCCATCCTGCGCGCCTCCCTGGACAACGCGGAGCCTCCACCGGCCCCGTCACGCGCCGGGCCGAACCGGGCGCGCGGAGAAACGCCTCGCTAGTCAGGGGTGGCGGACGGTTGCTTCCGGGGCGCGGCCTTTGCCCGCCCGGGCGCAGCCGATGAGCTGCCGCACGTCCGCGAGGTTTTCCTGGCGCATAAACTGGCGCAGGCCGGCGATGATTTGCAGGGCGGTTTGGGGGGCGTAGAAGTTCGCCGTGCCGACGGCGACGGCGGTGGCGCCGGCCATGATAAACTCGAGGGCGTCCGCGGTGTTCTGAATGCCGCCCATGCCGATGATGGGGATCCGAACCGCCTGGGCGGCCTCCCAAACCAGCTTGAGGGCGATGGGCTTGATGCACGGGCCCGACAAGCCGCCGGTGACGTTGGCCAGCACGGGACGGCGGGTTTCGACATCAATAGCCATCGCCGGATAGCTGTTCATGATGGACAGGGCATCGCTGCCGGCGGCTTCCGCCGCCTGGGCGTAGGGGACGATGCTGACCACGTTCGGACTCAGTTTGGTAATCAACGGCAGCCGGGTCGCCGCCCGGCACGCGGCCACCACCTGGCGAAGGAGCGCGGGGTCGGTGCCGAACTGCGCGCCGCCTTCCTTGATGTTGGGGCAGGAGACGTTCAACTCCAAAGCACCGACGCCGCTGAGGGCATCGAGGCGGCGGGCCACCTCGGCGTATTCCTCGACGGAGGTCCCCCAGATGTTGATGATCGTGGGCACTTTCAACTGCTGGAGAAACGGCCAGTAGCTGCGAATAAAGCCGTCCACGCCGGGTCCTTGCAAGCCAATGGCGTTGATCAGGCCGCTGGTGACCTCGACCAACCGCGGCGTCGGGTTGCCGCGGACAGGGTCGCGCCGGATTCCCTTAACGACCACCGCGCCGAGCTGGTTCAGGTCAAGGAGTTGGGCGTATTCAACGCCGTAGCCAAAGGTGCCCGAGGCCACGGTGACCGGGTTGGGCAGCGCCAGGCCGCCGATTTGGACGGCCAGGTTCATTCGGCCGCCTCCCAGGCAATTTGCCGAAAGTCAAAGACCGGCCCTTCGGTGCAGGTTCGCTGGTATTCCCAGCCGCCGGCGGTCTTGATGGGGACCACACACGCCAGGCATACGCCGATGCCGCATCCCATGTGCTGATCCAGCGAGAGTTCCGCCGGCAGGCCGTGCTCCGCCGCCAGCCGGCCGACGGCCCGCAGCATCGGCGTGGGGCCGCAGGCAAACAGTTTCCGCCCCGGCGCGCGCCGCTGGAGCTCGGCCCGCAAGGGCTCCGTCACCACGCCTTTCTCGCCGTGGCTGCCATCCTCGGTCGTCACGCGCACCTCCCAACCGAGCGCGCGAAACTCCGCCTCGCAAAGAATGTCAGCGCGCTGGCGTCCTCCCACGAATACCAGCCCCTTCCGGGGCGAGCGTTGCGCCAGCAGGTAGAGAGCGGCCATGCCGTAGCCCCCGGCGACCAGGAGGGGAATCTCGCCGTCCGGACGCGGCACCGTGAAGCCGTGGCCGAGCGGGCCGAGGAGGCTCAGTTCCTCGCCGGGCCGCATGCGCGCCAGCGCTTCGGTGCCCTGGCCGATGGTCTTGTAGAGCAAGGACAAGGTATCCCCCGCCACCTGGAAAACGCTGAAGGGCCGCCGCAGCAGCGCGTGCTTGAGGGGCAGAATCCGGACATGCACGAATTGCCCCGGTTGCACCCGGGGCGCAATCAGCGGGGCGCGCACCCGCAGGCGGAAGTAGGGGCCGGTGTCGCGCTCATTGGCGATAATCTGGGCGGTCTGCTCAACCATGGGCGCGCAAACGGGAGGCGGGGCGGTCCGGGCTTGTCCGGCGCACTGCTTCGGCGCGCGGGCCGCACCGCCGCGGGTCATGCCCGGCGGGCGGCGCTGTCGGGCGCCAGCAGTTGGCGATAAGTGGCCAGCGCCAGCAGCGGCCAGGAGTTTCGATACATGTCATATTTGAGGTAGAATACCTTCGGGAAGCCCGTGCCGGTGGTTTCATGCTCAGTCCAGGAGCCATCGGCATTTTGCGTGCGGACCAGGTATTCGATTCCCCGCTGGAGGCTGGGGCGTTCCGGGTCGCCAAAGGCGCAAAGGCCCATCACCGCCCAGGCGGTCTGCGAGGCGGTGCTGGGGCCCTGGCCTTTGAAGACGGGGTCGTCGTAGGTGTTGCAGCGCTCCCCCCAACCGCCGTCCTCGTGCTGCACGCTCTCCAGCCAGTCCCGGGCCTTGAGCAGCCACGGCTGGCGCATATCCAGGTTCAGGGCCCGCAGCCCGCGCAGCACCTGCCAGGTGCCGTAGATATAATTGACCCCCCAGCGGCCGTACCACGAGCCGTCTTCCTCCTGCCGCTCGCGAATGAACCGCAGCGCCCGCTGCACCTGGGGATGCTCCACGCTCCAGCCTTCGTAGCCGAGCAACTCCAGGATGCGCGCCGTGATGTCGGCGCATTCGGGATCCAGCATGGCGTTATGGTCGGCAAAGGGAACCTTTTCGAGCACGCCCTTGGTGCAGTCCTTGTCGAAAGCCGCCCAGCCGCCGTCCTTGCATTGGAAGGTCATCATCCAGGTCAGGCCCCGTTGGAAACATTCGTCACGTTTCTGCCGGTCGTCTGTCGCCACCAGCCGCAGCGCCAGCAGCACCATCGCTGTGTCATCCACGTCCGGGTTCCACTTGTTGTCGAACTCGAACACCCACCCGCTGGGCTCGACCTTGGCCGGGTTCTTGTAAATCCAGTCCCCGCGGAAGCGGATTTCCCGGGCCATCAGCCACTCGGCGGCGCGTTTCAACGCCGGGTGATCCGCGGGCACACCGGATTCACGCAGACAGATGCTGACAATGGCAGTATCCCAGACCGGCGACAGGCAAGGCTCGATGCGGACGCTCTGCTCGGTTTCGTGCTCGAGTTTCTTTAATTCCGCCGCCGCCCGCACCACCTGCGGGTGGTCGTCCGGGTAGCCCAGCGCTTTGAGGGCGATGAGGGAATTGAGCATCGCCGGGAAGATCGCCCCCAGGCCATCCGACCCCTCGAACCGTTCCAGCATCCACTGTTCGGCCTTGCGCAACGCCCGCTTGCGGAAGGGATGGATTCCGTGCTGCGCGAACCATTCCGCGAACTTGTGCACCCGGTCCAGCCAGAGAAAGAAGTTGCGCCACGTAATCCGTTCCGGGTCGGGCGCCAGCGCCAGGTCGCGCCCGTGGATGCCCTCCGGGTAAAGCTCGTCCAGTTTGACCCCGCTCTTCAGTTTGCGGGTGGGCTTGAAATGATTGATGATCGCCAGCGGCACGAACATCGAGCGGCTCCAGGAGCTCATCTCGTTGAAGTTCACGTAGAACCATTTGCCGATCAGGATCACTTCGCAGGGGATGGTCGGCACGTACTCCCAGGGAAACAGCCCCAGCAAGGCCAGGTACAGCTTGGAAAAGGTGTTCATGCGCGGCACCCCCCCGAGGTTGACCGCCACCTCGCGGGCGCGCAGCATGCGGGGGTCGGTGACGGGCACCCCGGCCAGCTTGAGCGCGAGATACGCCTTGACGGTCGCGTTCACCTCCGCCGGGCCGCCGTGGTAGATATTCCACCCGCCGTCGGGCAGTTGCTTGGAAAAGATGTGGTTGACCGCCTTGCGCTCCCATTGCGGGTCCACCTGGCCGTTCCAATGATGATAGGCCACCATGTCCGAGACCAGCGTGGCATCCACCAGCAACTCGCCGATCCAGTAACCCTCGGCTTTCTGCTCGCCGAGCAAATACCGCTGCGACCGCTCAATGGCGGCTTCCAACTCGACCCGAGGCTTGAACCCGAAGTCTGTTTGACGCGGGTTTCCCTCAGCACGGCTTTGGCGAAGCGATGCTACTTCCATCCGCTTATCCTGCCCAGTCCAGAGGCGGGTGTAAAGCTTTCATTCGCCCGCGCTGATCGGCGGCGCCCCAACCGCGGCCCCTTTGCGCCCGCCGCGGGCGGCCGGGAGCAACCGGAGCGCGCGGCCCACCTCCGGCCATCAGCCCGCTCAACGGTAGCGCAGGCTGCTGAGGTAGCCCCAGGCAATGCCCATCACCAGGCCCCCCGCATGGGCCGCATTGGCCACGTGCGGCACGATGGGCGTGAAACAGGCGAAGAACCAGATGATCATCATCGTCAGCGTCGTGGGATGCAGATACAGGCCGGACCCGGGATCGAATTTGCCCCGCATCCAAATGTAGCCCAACAGCCCATAGACCACCCCCGACATGCCGCCAAACACCGGCCCCCCGAACCAGAATTGCACCAGGTTCGATACCACCGCCAACCCCAGCACAAGGCGGGCCAGCATGCCGGTGGACTGGCGCCCCTCAATCATGCTTCCCAAATCGTGCAGCCACAGCAGGTTGAAGAGTATGTGGAGCAGGTTGAAATGAATGAAGATCGGCGTCACCAGCCGCCACACCTGGCCCTGGAGGACTTCTGGCAGACCCGCCCCGGCGGAGCCCCCGGCAACGAAGTTCCGGATGAACAGCCCCTGAATCGGCCGGAAATCCTTGCCCATGCCGGACAAAATGAAAACCGTGACGCTGATGACCATCAGCGCAAAAGTCAGCGGCCCGAACCCGTAGGCGGTCGGTGCTTGAAAGAGATGCCGCCGTTCCTGCTGTTTCTTGCGATACCCGGCCTCGCGTTTCTCGGCCTCGGCGCGCCGGTCAGCCGCCTCCCGGGCCTGGGCGCGGTATTGCGGATCGGCGGGATTGCTGCGGAACTCGGTCAGCAGCCGCTCCGCATCCTGGATCTGATCCTCGTCCGCCACCCAAATGCCCCAGCCCTCCGCGGGCTCGAACTCGAGCTGCGTCTCGATTTGCCGGACATAGAGAAAATCCGCAAACGTGCGGGCGGCCTTTTCCTCCGCCAGGTAGCCGATTAAACGCATGCCGTTGGAAGCGGGGCCCGGGCCGAAGGCCGGGCGCTACGCGGCCCGCCACTTCAGCTCGACGACCTGCCCGTGCGCGCGGTGCGCGGGATCCATGCTCCGCAATTCGAGCCGCATCCCGCGCCGCTTCAAGGTCGCCAGCACCCACCCGGAAGGGTCTTCCGGGCGGAAGACATAGCCCAGCGCCGGCAGGTTGATCAGGTGAATGCCGCTGGGGTCCTGCTCCACGTGCCAGGAGTGGGTGTGGCCGTAGATATACGCCTTCACCTGTTTGCGCGGGCGGATGATGTTCAAAAACGCCTCCGAATCCTTGAGGTCGCTGCGTTTTGCCGTCGTGCCCACATTATGGTGAGCCAGGATTAACGTGGGCTTTTTCGGATGGTCGTCCAGCGTCCGGGCCAGCCAATCCAACTGCTCCGGCCCCAGCAATCCGGGCGTGGACAGGGTCTTTTCGAGCGAGTCCAGGATAATCCAGTTCACGCGCGGCGTCGGCAGCAGCGCAACCTGCCGGTCGGCCAGCGGTCGCGGGGGCGCGCCCCCGGCTTCCAGGACCGCCCGGAAACGCTCGCGGTTATCATGGTTGCCCATGGCGATGTAGACCGGGACCTGTCCCTGCCGCAACGGCTGCAACAGGCGCGCAAGGTGCTCATAATCCACGGATTGCCCGCTGTTAAAGGCGCAATCGCCGGTGATGATGACCCCCGCCGGGCGCTTGCGCAGGGCCAGCACCTCGCGCGTGGCCTGGGTGAAATGATCCGTCATGTTGATCCCGCGCTGAACCATGCTGGCATCCGCGGACAGGTGGATGTCGGACAGCAGCGCCCAG
>Ga0208822_1000086_pt1 | contig 63463 bp, 56 predicted proteins | sample AD_STIC08_MetaG_FD_184435 | JGI IMG/M metagenome (GOLD analysis project Ga0208822, IMG submission 184435) | Active sludge microbial communities of municipal wastewater-treating anaerobic digesters from USA - AD_STIC08_MetaG (SPAdes) (version 2) | ecosystem: Engineered > Bioreactor > Anaerobic >...
CCCAACCGACAAGACCCACCATTGATACGTTCGGCAGGAAGTAGAAACTGGCGGCGATGGGCACCGTGAAGGCGCAGCCGAACCCCATGGCGATCGAGTGGTACACTACGGGAGATGATTTAGTGAACAGAAATTTTTCATTATACCGGTATCCCTGGTACCGGGGCCCGAAAAACAGCTTTGCGAATTTAGCCAGGGTGACCAGGGCCAGCAGGTCGCTGTCCATTTTTTCAGCCGTGAAACGAATCTTCCCCGGTATTGTTATGGGAATTATTGGGTGAGCTATGAGGGCCCGCGCGTTCGCAACGTATCGGCCATACTGGAAATTCCAGGAAAGGGCCCACCGGTCATTGATGGTGAATCCCAGTATTGGGCCATAAATCGCGTTCGGGCTCATCCGGTACTTGAAGTTGTAAATACCGTTGCTAACTTCACCATCAGAGGCATCGTACTTCTGCCAAACCGGTTGCCACCAGAAACAGCCTACCCTGAAGCCGACGCTCACGTGCCATTGGCGCTTGGAATCGGCTTCGGTCTTTTTCTTAACTTCATACATTTTCTGCTGCTTCGCCGGTTGTTTCGCCGGCTTCTTCTGCTGCGCCTCCGCGGTAACCGGCAGAACCAGCGCAACCAGCATCAACCCTGCGATACATGCCGCTGATATTGATGATGATTTTTTCATGTTAACCCTCCGTTAATAACATCGTGAGAAAGAATTATAAACCGTAACCGCATGCGATAACGCTCCCGGGAGATCATGCAGACGAGCCGAGATGGAGCATTACAGGCTCGGTATGCTCTGAATATCTTTTGGCGCATCCTGCCTTTTCATCGTGCCCTGTGTGCCCCCGGTTTTCTTCTCAGCTTCACTGGTTATCTCGTTGAATTCCTTCAGCGCATCCTGGTCAAGCTTCTCGTTTATCTTCATTTCCTTTATCTCTTTCCTTATGTCAGCGCTCTCTTTCGGGGTCATGGGCACCGCTTCAAGCTGTTTTTTCCCGGCAATGATCTCCCCGGCGAGGTCTTCGCTCACGACGATCTTCTTGTCCGCTTCCAGCATTTTTTCGATACCGGCGGCCAGTTTTCCCTCCCTGGCCAGCTGGACGAGGATTTTCCCTTTTAACACATAAATTCTGGAATCATTAGGGTCGGACACGACCATGAAGGAGGTGCCCCTGATGGCGGCAATCGTTGTCCGGGTCTTAACGCTGAAGCCCGATTCTTTCGAGAGCTTTGCCATTACCACTAGAATTTTTCCCCGGTCCATATCAAACTGCACCTGGTCGGTCCCGGTCTCTGTTTTCAACGCTGTCATCTTGACCCGGGAATTCTCAACCAGCCGTATCACACCCCGGGTGCCGAAATTAATATCCACGAAGGATGACGCCCCCGTGACAATGCTGTCTTCAAACGATACTGTTTCCCCGGCCCTGGCGGCTTTTTCGCCCCCCGCAGATACGATCTTAACGTCGCCGACGGAAAATTGAACTGTAATGACATCCTGCGCCGTCTTCTTGCAGGTAGGAAGGGCCATGCTTGTCGCCAGCAGCGCCACCATAAAAATTCTTATTTTCATGTTAATCCCCTTGTATTGGTATGGATGTTCATCACTTGACACTATAATTATTAAATTGCAACATGTTTTTTTGAATTATTGAGTCACTACGCCCCTCGATACATGTGGGATATCACATGAAGAGCCCGGCTCGGCGGTTTTTAACATGCCGGCACCGGTTCGCGGATTTTTTTTGATCTTAACATTGCTGCCATCTGTTCCGGAGAAATTGATCCATGCAGGAGTCCTCCGATCCACGGTGCGAAAGTATTGAAATCGGTGCAGGCAGGCGTGGTGCGTTGACACCCGGCACGTTCCGATTGTTATCGGTAGTGCTGCCCTTATATCTCCATCACCCGCACCAGCCTTTTCCTGGTGATCCTGGTCTCCCGGGGGTATCCGAAAGCGTTGTTGATATACAGGATCCCGTCACGCTCGATGCGGCGGTTCACGTGGGTATGGCCGTAAATATGTATCCGGGGCCTGATCGCCCGAATCTGTTTTTCCAGTATCGTCGTTCCGAGGACCGGGTAGAGAAAGCGCTTCTTTTCCGGGATGATCGACGGCATCAGGTCTATGCGCGGCATGAAATGCGAAAAGGTTATGACCCGATCGTTGCTGATGGAAAGAACATCGCCGTTCATGGCGGTAAAATGGCGGGTGATGGCCGCCTCGTCAAAGCCTTCCGGCCACGAGCAGGCCATGTAGTCCATCCACATGCAGGACAGCTCTTCCGAGGGCCTGCCGAAGGTATAATCATACCACCCGTAGAGAGGGATGATGGTGAGGCCGCCTTCAGTGAAGGGGCCGGTGCGGACGCCATGGTCCGCCGCCACCTTCAGCACATGATCAAAGGCAGCCAGGGAATCCGCCATGCCGTTCCGGTAGGTCCAGAGGTCATGGTTGCCGGGAACATAGAGGACCTCGCGGAATTTACGCTTGAGGGCCGCAAAGGCATCGGCGATAAGGCCGGTGATGTCGGCGACGTCACCGGCCAGGATCAGGATGTCGCCGCGGTACTCTTCGGCAGACAGGCTTGAAAGCCATGTCCTGTTTTCCGCGTAATCCACGTGGATGTCGGATAGGGCAAAAATTATCATGCCATCACCTGCATTTTTGTAACCATCCGGGTTCGTGCTCCAACTATATTTTTAGCGCCATTATTTGCAAATTGTTATTGAATTTTTTTTGCCAGGGGCGATAGGTCAATAATGATCATCGCAGCACCGGGATGAGGACCGCACCCGGCGGGGTCATTCGCAGAAACAGCCTCGGGGAGGTTACCATGCAGCCGAAAGATAAGGACGTGAAGATAGAGGTCAAGGTCGACGAGAGCATTGCCATGGGCATATTCTCGAATTTCTCCAACGTGAGCCATTCCCCGGAGGAGTTTGTCTTTGACTATATATTCGTTCATCCCGCGCCGCCCCCGGGGTTCGGGAAGCTGATGTCGCGGATCATCCTGACGCCGGGACACGCAAAGCGGTTCCTCCTGGCCCTGAGCCAGAACATCAGGGAATACGAGGAACGTTTCGGCGAAATCGACATGCACGCCAAGGCCGGCGAGGGCGGACATCTCCAGTAGGGTAGGGATTTGAAGCGGCTGAGACATATCAGGCTTATACCGGTCTTCATCATCGCGATGACGGCGGGCATCTATTTCGCCAGCGCCCCCGGTCCATGCCCCTGTCGTGAAGGGGGGCTCTGCGCCATGGAGCCCTCCGAGGGAGTGAAGAATTTCTTCCTTCTCCAGAAGCATTACCAGTCATGGCATGACGGTTATTTCGGAAGCCGTCATTATCACGAAGGAAAACTCCGCGAATTCCTCCTGAGGCTTCTCGGCAGGGAAGTCATCACGGAGAACGATTTCACTCTGGTCACGCCGGAGGGGAATGACGACAGGAACGTGGTGTGCGTGTTCCAGACGTACCGGTGGCTCTACGTCCACGGGAAGCTGGATGCCGAGTCGTTGAAAAACGCCGTCGGCAAGGATTACGCCCCCCGGGGGGACTGGGAGCGTAACCGCATCCTCGTGTCGCTTTCCGGGAAAGTGAAAAACTTCAAGCTCGACTGGGACGCCAGGGGCGATACAGTCCACCTGTACCTTGAAAAAATCATGGTCTTCGCCGACAACGGGAAAAAGTAAACGGCATCGGTCTTCATCTGATATTTTGTCATTTGTTTGATCTGTCATTGCAAGGAGCTGAGCGACGAAGCAATCGTGATACTGCAATCCATAATTATTCATTAAAATTTCAATTTTTTTTTCACAACATATTTACCACTCATAAACAAGATCGCTTCGCTATCGCTCGCGATGACATTGGATATGCTATTCTATTATTTTTTCATTATCCAGCGGTATATTGATTGACATAATCCCCCTGATTTGAAGAATATAACTGACTGGCGGGATTATTCCCGCCTTTTAAGTATCATCAGGAATGCGATACTATCCCGGTCAGCAGGCCGGTTCAAAAAGATTTATATTACAGACACGAGGTAGCAATGATAGTCATTGAAAGCATCAACCATATAGGCATCACCGTCTCGAGCCTCGAGGAATCGGTGAAATTTTATAAAGAATTGTTCGATTTCGATGTTATCGACAAGGCAAGCGGACCGGGCCTCACCTTTATGCGGGTCGCCGATATAACCATAGGCCTCTATGAAGTTCCGGGTTTCAAGAACCAGGAAGGATCCAAGAATAGAATATCCTTTTACGTTGACGAGGAGGATTTTGAGGACGCCGTTGACGAGATCCAGGAAAAGGAAATAGAGATCGTTTTCGGACCCGAGGATATCCGCAAGGGAAAAACCGTCGTCTTCCTCGACCCCGACGGGAACCAGATCGAGCTTTCCTACCCCATGGTAGGGTAATCCGGAGGATGGATGCCGGTGGGAAACGATCTTGTATCGATACTTAATAAAAACAGGGTCATACCGGTAGCGCAGTTTGATGATCTGCAGTCCGCCCTCAAAACCGCGGAACTCTTGCAGAAGCATTCAATCAATATCCTTGAAATAACGCTCCGCACGGAAAGCGCCCTTGAAAGCATCAGGGGCGTGATAAAGGATTTCCCGGGCCTCCTGGTCGGGGCCGGGAGCATCCTCTCCATGGATGCCCTCAAGGGCGCCCTTGACGCCGGCGCGGCCTTCTGCGTCGCCCCGGGCATGGACCTGGAGCTGGTCGACTACGCGGCTTCCCGCGGCACGCCCTTCATCCCCGGCGTCGCCACTCCCACGGAGCTGAACACCGCTCTCAAGAAATGCGCCGTGATCAAGCTCTTCCCGGCTTCGACACTGGGCGGCCCGGAATACATCAAGGCCGTGGCCGCCCCGTTCCGCTCGAAGGACTTTCACCTTGTCCCGACGGGGGGCGTGAACCAGGACAATTTCCTCGAGTACCTGAAGCAGGACCGGGTCATATCGGTCGGCATGTCCTATATCGTCGACAGCGCCCTGATCAAGAGGGGCGATTACGCCGCCCTGGGCGAGCGGATGAAAAAAGTCATGTCAGCCCTGCCGTAGCAGATCCCCGCGATGCAGATCGAATCACTCCTTGCAAAAGCCATACGTAAGCGGGAAAAGCTTTTTGCCGATACGGCAACGAACTGCTATCGTCTTTTCAACGGCGACGGCGACGGCGTCCCGGGCCTCACCATCGACCGGTACGGCGACTATATCCTCATGCAGTACTTCGATGAGCGCCTTGCTTCCGCGACCGGCGACATCCTCGCATCCATTACCCGTGTCATCCCTCTCCTCCCAGCGCGGCCCCTGGGCATTCTCCTTAAAAAGCGGCTCAAGCCGGATGATACCCGGGACATCGCGTCGGCGATGAAGAGCGTTGTCCTGGAAGGGTCGGAGCCCCCGGATGGGTACAGCGTCCGCCAGAACGGCATCCTGGCCTCGGTCGACCTGGTGGGGGGGCAGAGCACCGGCATATTCCTGGACATGCGCGAAGTGAGGGACCGCCTGGCAGGCTATTACCGTTCTTCTGATTCCATGCTCAACCTCTTCAGCTATACGGGGCTTTTTTCGGTCCACGCGGTCAGGAACGGCATAACCGGCGCGGTTAACGTCGACCTCTCGAGGGGGGTGCTTGAGCGGGCAAAGAAAAATTACCGCCTTAACGGGCTGAAAGTTGACGAGAGGGATTTCATCTACGGCGATTCCCTCGAATGGATCAGGCGCTTTGCAAAAAAAAGGAAGATATTTACCCTGGTGATCTTCGATCCTCCCACTTTTTCCCGGAACAGGAGGAGGACTTTTTCCACGAAAAAGAATTTTCAGGGATCGCTGGACCTGGTAAACGGCCTTGTGGAGGAGGGATTTGTCCTGACCTCGGTCAATTCCTACTCAATTTCGCGCGAAGAATATCTCTCCTTTCACCCGGAGGGATGGAAACTGGAATTTATCGCCAATGAATCTTCGGATTTCACCCACGGCGGTAATCCCTATCTCAAGGCCGGGCTCTGGAGAATAAAAAACTCTTGACAGGCCCCTTTTCCCAATAAACACTTTGTTCAATCTTTGACTGCTTGGTAATCTATGTTATACCTTTCATTGGCGCTGATTTTCCTCGGGATTGTAATCTTCCTTTTTTCCATAATACTCGATGCGAAGAGGCGGCATGAAAGTCAGCATGCCGCCCCGATGCGCGGTTCTGCGGCGGTCCGGCAGGACGCCGGTTCAGCACATGGCGGGAAGGAAGGCCCCGGAGCCGGTCCCGCTCCGGCGGTAAACCGCGGGAAAAGGGAGCCCCGGGGCGATCCGGCGCAGGCAAAGGTTTCTCCGGTGGGAGCGGCGCCGGCATCCCGCAGGGAACAGAAGGCGGTGCTCTTTGAGGACAAGTCAAACGTGATCGATTACGGCAGCGAGTCTGGGAGCATTGATCCCAGCCTGGAAAAATACAGGAATATCAAGAGGATCGGCGAGGGAACCATCAGCGTTGAAACGGGGGGGATCACCTTCTACATGGGTAAAAAGCTTTACCGGTACGATTTTCACCGTATCCGCGACATCAAGGCGGGCAAAAGCCACCTTGCCCTGTTCCTGATGGGGAGCGGATCCATAAAGCTTTTCATCATTGAACCGGGCAGCGCCGTAATAACAGCAGCCACCGATGCGTTCCGGGAATACGTGAGGAGTTCGGCATAGCATGTACGACAGGTATAAAAGCAAAAGAAAAAACACCGGTATATTCAAGTTTTTCGGCATCATCCTCCTGATCGCAGCGACGGTCGCCCTGGTCATAAACTACCGCCACTACCTGGCCTTCTGGAAGTACAGCCAGAACAAGCTGGAAAAACGCATAGATACGGTGAAAAAGATCAAGGACCAGGTCAAAAAGCGCGAGGCCCTTGCCGATTTTGCCGACATGTATGAGAAGCAGAAAGAAGAGCGAATGGTCGATGCTGACCTGTTTTTTCTCTCCGGCGAGATCCACTACCTGCTGGGGGAAACCTACCTGGGCGGTAATTTTTCCGAGCTTTTCATCAATGACCGTATCGGAGATATCACCAAGGAAGCCAGGGTCGAATTTCTGAAGGCAATCAAGGACATCAAGAAGGGTTGCGCCCTTGATAACGATGCCCCTGATGATAAGTATAGCTATATGCTCGCCAAGGCGGCGTATTACACCGGCTTTTACAGCCCCCGGGATATATTTGAAATGATCGAAAAGACAGGGGAAACGGTAAAGCAGATGGATCTGGAGAATATCAGGTTTTATTCCATGGTCAATATCATTCATAAAAAGGAAGATTACGGCCTGAAATTCCTGTCCCAGTACGGCATGGTGAAGGATAATATCCAGGGGCTCCTGTTTTTTGCAACGGCGGAGCGCATTGCAAAGAAATATACCGGCGCCATCGTAAGCTATAAAGACGTTCTTGCCCGTACATCGGATGACAGCATCCGCAAACTGGTCCATGTAAACCTCGGCAAGATATATTTCAACCAGTCGCTGTTCAGGGAATCAATCGACCAGTTTAACCTGGCGTTAAAAATTGATGTGAAGGACACTACTCCCAAAATCTGGATCGGGAAAAATTATTCCGCACTGGGCGAAAAGGACAAGGCGAAGGCGATCTGGTCCGAGGTGCTGACAACGGACGGGACCAACGCCGAAGTAAAGCGCCTTATGGGGACCATGTAACCAAGTATCACCGCCCCCCCCCCCATCCCCCGTAGGGGGCGCGAATCAATATACTCGATGCAATTTACGGCGATCGCAATGATACAAAAAAATATTTTTTTTCACACCCCATGTGGGGGACGGCGGGCATCTGATGAATGCAGTAGTTTTCCCCTGAAATTGAACTGCAGCATGCTTACTTTATTAGAAAAATCACGTTATTCACTTGACAAAAATGGTGCTTATTGTAGTAGAAAGTTCTGTAATCAGTATTTAATGCCATCAAAAATGCCGGCTGAAAGTGCCATTACAGAAGTAACAGCAGGACCGTCCTGACCCCCCGGAGGGGGCTTTTATTTATCAGGATGACTTAAAAAACGCGACTGATCATAGGAGTATATACATGTTTCTTGATTCGCTCTACGGGATGTTCTCAAACGATATGGGCATCGATCTGGGCACCGCGAACACGCTGGTCCATGTCAAGGGCCAGGGGATCGTTCTATCCGAACCGTCCGTTGTGGCAGTACAGACCAGCACCGGCAAGGTCCTTGCAGTGGGCCACGAGGCGAAGCGAATGCTGGGGAGGACGCCGGGTGATATCGTGGCGATCCGCCCGATGAAGGACGGCGTCATCGCCGACTTCGAAACCGTTGAGAAGATGATACGGTATTTTATCACCAAGGTGCACAAGCGCAAGACGCTGGTGCGGCCGCGGGTTGTTATAGGCGTCCCGTCGGGAATTACCGAGGTTGAAAAGCGGGCGGTGCGCGAGTCTGCCGAGCAGGCCGGCGCGCGGGAGATCTTCCTTATTGAAGAGGCCCTGGCGGCGGCCATCGGCGCAAATATCCCCATCCATGAGCCGGCGGGCCACATGGTGGTTGACATCGGCGGCGGCACCACCGAGATCGCCGTCATATCCCTGGGCGGCATGGTCATCGCCGATTCCATCCGGATTGCCGGCGACGAGTTCGACGAGGCCATCATCAAGTACATGCGGACGCAATACAATCTGGTCATCGGCGAACGGATGGCCGAGGAAGTGAAATTCAGGATCGGGAATGCCTTCCCCGAGAAGAAAATAGAAATGATGGAACTGAAGGGACGGGACGCCATATCCGGTCTTCCCCGCACCCTCGAGATAGATTCAACCGAGGTGCGCAAGGCCCTGAAGGAGCCGGTAGACCAGGTCCTGGACGGCATCAAGCACGTCCTGGAAAAGACCCCGCCCGAGCTGGCGGCGGACATTGTTGAGAGGGGCATCGTCATGACCGGCGGCGGATCTCTCCTGAAAGGCCTGGATAAGTATATCAGCAAGGAAACCGGGGTTCCGGTCATCCTGGCGGAGAACCCCCTTACCTGCGTTGTCCTGGGGGCGGGCAAGTTCCTTGAGGAGCTCAAGCACCTGTACCGGGCGAACCTGAAGTAGCAGAAACGGGAAGGCGCGGTCACGTGACCGCGCTTTCAAATTATATAGATCACCAGCATCAAAGAGAATAATCAGAATTGGAATTCATAATACGACATAAAAGCGTGGTAGCCTTTATCTCCTTCACGCTTTTTTGCATTATATCCCTTTCCATACAGTCGAGCACCCTGGTCCTCACCCTGGAAGGAGTCATAAGCGCGATCACCATGCCGTTCCAGAAGGCCTATGACGGCGCGCAGGGAGGCGTGTCCCGCCTCTGGGCCGGCTTCACCGAGCTGACGGAAGTCCGCGACGAGCTGAAGAAGACCCGGGCCAACCTTCAGAAATACGAATCAATGGCCGGGGAAATGAGCGAGCTGAAGCGTGAGAATGACCGGCTTCGCGAGCTTCTCGGCATGAAAGAGCGGGTGGAATACGCGTCTATTCCGGCGACGATCATCTCCAAGGATCCGGACAACTGGTTCCGCACCATTATCATCAACAAGGGATCTGGCGACGGTATCAAGGTTAACATGCCGGTCATCGCCTACCAGGGGGGCCAGAAGGCCGTCGTGGGCACGGTCATCGAAGTGCGGGGCAGCATATCGCGGATAGCCCCGATCATCTCGCCCACGGTCCGGATCGGGGTGAAGCTCCAGGAGAGCCGGTTCCCGGGCCTCCTCTGCGGCTACTCCGGCAATTCCAACCTCTGCAAGATGGATTACATAAGCCGCGCGGCGTACATACGCTTCAACGACATGGTCATAACCTCCGGTCAGGGCGGCGTGTTCCCGCCGGGGCTCCTGGTCGGCACCGTGATCAAGTCTTATTCCCTGGAATCGAGCGCCTATCAGCGCGCCATCATCAAGCCGGTCATCGATTACAACCTTGTCGAAGACGTCTTTGTCATCAAGAAGGACCTGGAAAAGGACCTCTTTGAGATATTCGATGAAGATAAGGAAAAAGAGAAGGAACAATGATTCTATCCTATATCTATACAGCGCTGATCATTCTTATTTCGCTCCTGGTGCAGGGCCATTCCTCCTTTGACGTGGTCCGCATCGCCGGCGTGAAGCCCGACCTCATGTTCATTGCCATTGTCTATCTTTCCTACTGCTTCGGGTCTTTTTACGGCGAGGTCACGGCCTTCGTGAGCGGCCTCCTGCACGACGCGGTATCGAATTCGCCCCTCGGCCTCCTCACCTTCCCCAAGGTGGCGGTCGCCTTCGTCGTGGGCATGTTCGGGAGATCCCTCTTCAAGAACAACATCCTCACGACATCGCTCCTCCTCTTCGCGGCGTCCCTGGTCAAGGGGTTCCTGACCCTGTTCCTCTGCTATGTTTTCCACGAGGCGTCGGCATCGTCCATACTGAGCATCATCCTGCCCGAGTCGTTCTACAACGCGCTGCTCGCCCCGCCGCTGTTCTTCATATTCGACAAAATATTCGAACGGGAGCTGGAGCGAGAGGGGTACATGTAACATGCTGATGCAGTCGTCTTTAAGGGCCAAGCTCCAGGAGGCGTTCCGGTTACGCATGTATTTCTACATGACGGTGACCGCGGTCGCCTTCGCGGCGCTGCTGCTCCAGCTCATCAACCTCCAGCTCATCCAGGGGAAGGAGTACAAGACCAAGGCCCGCCTCAACATGGAGAGCAACGTCCCCATACCGGCGGCCCGCGGCGATATCTATGACCGCAACTTCAGGGAGGGCGAAAAGAACGTGGTCATCGTTTCCAACAGGCCATCGTTCAACATCACCACCATACCGGCCAAGTTCAAATCAAAAAAAAAATTGTATGAGATCCTTGATCTCCTGTCGCGCCTCTTCGATATAAATAAGGACGAAATCATAAACGAAATAAACAACGGCAATCCCTGGGAGCGGGTCGTTCTCAAGGAGGACGTTGAGTTCGACACCATCGTGAAGCTGGCTTCGCACCAGGACAAGTTCCCCAACATCGACTGGGAGGACGCCTCGGTCCGCGTCTATAATTTCAGCGAAATGTTCGCCCATATCATCGGATACGTGGGGAGCATCAGCCAGGATGAATACCGCAAGCTCAAGATGGAAGGCTACAAGCATTACCAGAAGATAGGAAAATCCGGAATCGAGAAGCAATACGACCGGCTCCTCCGCGGCCGTGACGGGTACGTGCGCCGCATCGTCGACGTTCGCCAGAGGACAGAGGGAGAGGAAGTCGGCCAGCGGCCCATTGCCGGCGAGAACCTCGTCCTCACCATCGATTATAATATCCAGAACACCCTCTACGACGCGATGAAGGACATGAAGGGCGGCGCCATCGTGATAAAGCCGGCCACCGGCGAAGTCCTGGCCCTGGTGAGCAAGCCCGATTTCGATCCGAACCTCATCATATCGAAGAACAACGCCGATGTCATCAGGCAGCTGCAGAAGGACAGGGAGCGGCCCTTCCTGAACCGGGTGATCCAGTCCAAGTATCCACCGGCGTCGACCTTCAAGCTGGTCACCGCGGTCGCGGCCCTCGAGACGGAAAAGGCGACCCCCGAGAAATCATATTACTGTCCCGGCAAGTTCACCCTCAAGGGGTACAAGGACCACGACTTCTACGATTATGACGTTCACGGCACCGTCGACCTTTACTGGGCGATCGCCAAGTCTTGCAGCGTCTACTTTTACCAGCTCGGCCTCCTGACCGGACCCACGGTCATAATGCGCTACGCCGAGGACTTCGGCCTCAACCAGAAATCGGGCATCGACATTCCCGGCGAGGTCGCCGGGTTTGTGCCTTCGCGGCAGTGGAAATACAAGACCTTCGGCCAGCCCTGGTTTGACGGCGATACCGTCAACATGGCCATCGGGCAGGGCTTCCTGCACGTGACCCCCATGGGCATGTGCGAGTTCGTATCGGCCCTGGTCAACAACGGCATCGTGTACCAGCCCCACGTCATCAGGGAGATCCGCTCCAACGACAACAGCCGCGTCCTGAAGACATTTCCCCGCAAGAAGATCCGGGAGATACCGCTGTCGCCCCTTACCCTGCAGGCGGTCAAGAAGGGCATGCGCATGGGCGTCATGAGCGGTACCTCGGGGCGGCTGGGGTACCTCAAGGTGCCGGTGGCGGGGAAGACCGGCACCGCTCAGACCAGGTCGATACGGCAGGAGAAGTTTTCCCAGCACGCCTGGTTCGTCGGGTTTGCCCCCTACGAGGGCCCCGCCGAAAACGCCGTGGTCACGGTCGTGCTGGTTGAGTACGGCGTCGCCGGCGCCGCGAGCGCCGTTCCCATCGCGGAGAAGGTCTACACCAAGCTGAACGATCTCGGTTATTTTAACGTTGCTCCCGTCGCGGCGGCGCAGCCTGACGCGAAAAAGGCCGGGGCAGCCCAGGCAAGGCAGATCATGCTGCCCCAGCCGCAGCTGCCGCCGAAAAAGAACGCCGCCGCACCCGTAGTCCCCGACCAGGCCCTGCAGAAAAAGCCGGCGGCAGTTAAAAAGGCAGACTGAGCATATGACATACGAGGAAGCCAATGTTATTCAGTAAAGAGGGATTGAGCAGGATCGATTACGCCCTGGTTATCGCGGTGGTGCTGACCGTATTCATCGGGATACTGATGATCTACAGCGCGGGCTTCGATCCCATCGACAAGGTCAACAACGGCCTCTATCGCAAGCAGCTCCTCTGGTTCATTTTCGGATTTATCCTGATGATCGGACTGACCATCGTCAACTACCAGTCCCTGGGCGAGTTCTCCCTGCATATCTATGTCATACTCATCCTTGTACTGATCATAACCACCGTCTTCGGCACCCCGGTGCGCAACACCCGGGCATGGCTGAATTTCGGCTTTTTTTCCATTCAGCCGTCGGAGTTCATGAAACTCGGACTGGTCATCATCCTGGCCAAGTACCTGGAGATACGGGAGAGAGACATCACCAGGCTCAGGGAACTGGTGTTCCCCGCGCTCCTGACCTTTATCCCGATGCTCATTATTCTCAAACAGCCCGATTTCGGCACCGCCATCATATTCATCCCGATCCTCCTGACCATGCTCTTCGTCGGCGGGGCGGACATTTCGCACCTGCTGTCGATCGTCATGATAGCGGCGATCGCGATGGTTGTGCCGATGGTGCTCACGTACCGGGAATGGATCGGGGCCGAGGGCTCTAATTTCCTCCTGGATTTCTTCCAGGACCTCAACCTTCTTCTCATCGTGTCGGGGGTTCTGCTCCTGGTGACCGTGATCACCTTCGTGCTTCACTTTTTTTCGGTGAAGAAGTTCTTGCGCAGGATCTACATCCCGGGTGCGGTCATATCCCTGGGGCTCATGACATCGGTAATCATACAGAAGCTTTTCAAGGTGTACCAGAAGAGGCGGATCCTCGTGTTCCTGAACCCGGACCTCGACCCGCAGGGATCGGGGTACAATATCATCCAGTCCAAGATCGCCATCGGTTCGGGCGGATTTTTCGGCAAGGGCTTTCTCAAGGGGTCGCAGTCCCAGCTCGGGTTTCTGCCCGAAAAAAGCTCCGACTTTATTTTTTCCGTCGTGGCCGAAGAGTGGGGTTTTTTCGGCGCCCTGGTCCTCCTGGCCCTCTTCGGCTTCATCATATTCCGCTGCGTGCAGACTGCCTTCGAGTCCAAGGACAAGTTCGGCGCCCTCCTGGCGAGCGGCATAGGAACGATCCTGTTTTTTCATATCCTCATCAATATAGGCATGGCGGTGGGCATCATGCCGGTTACGGGCCTGCCGCTCTGCTTCGTTTCCTACGGCGGGTCCAACCTGATGATGTCCATGATCTGCATCGGCATAATGCTCAACATCAGGGCGCGCAAGTTCGTCTACTGACGGCCGATGCCGGATAAGAGCTGTCCATGAACCGCGCCTCTTCAGGTAATACACATGAATAAAACACAGATCATATCGTGCATTGCGATACTTTTTCTTTTTCCCCGCTGCTCCTTCGCGGCCGATGATGAGGCGATATACGGGAAGACAAGTCCCGATGATTACGTGTGCGGCAGGTTCAATCCCGCCAGGCACGAGCTGTTTGTTTCCCTCGCCGATTCCGGCATCCCGACCAACAAGTGGCCACACCTCCTCAGGAAGGAAGCGGCCAGAGCGCTGAAGGAACTATATGCCGCCTTTCATAAGGAACACCCGAAGGCCCCTTTCTGGGTCCAGAGCTCAACCAGGAGCTTTTCCGACCAGAAATACATCTGGGACGGCAAGTGGAACGGAACCATTACCGTTATGAATGTCAGCCTCAACAGGACCATAAAGGATCCGCTGAAACGGGCCCTCGAGATCCTCAAGTTTTCATCGATGCCGGGAACGTCGCGGCACCACTGGGGCACCGATTTCGATCTTAATGTTCTGGACAACAGCTATTACGAAACGGGCGAGGGAAGGGTCCTGTACCTCTGGATGAAGGAAAATGCCGGGCGCTTCGGGTTCTGCCAGCCCTACACCGCGGGAAGAAGTTCGGGATACCATGAAGAAAGATGGCACTGGTCCTACAAACCGCTGGCCAGGATCTTCCTGAAACGCTGGAATTCCCTTCATGGGAAGAATCCCCGGGCCTTTTCACGCAAGGGTCTTTTTGGCGGATCGGAAGCAGCGGGAAAGCTGGCGCCGGTTTACGTGAACGCTATCAACAGGGATTGCGAATGACCTGCCGGAGATCATCCGATCCGGCTAAAAAATAAGGAGCAGTCCCAGCCCGATTGACACACCCGTGGTATCGTAATTAAACTCGCCCGTCCTGCTGCTGAAATGGGATATCCCCGTCAACCCCGCATTGAACCTCGTGTCTTCCGATGTGCGCACCAGGAACCCGAAACCGTAGTGCATGGTAAAGGAATTGATGCTGTATTCCCGGGCGATTCGCTCAACCGAGGAGGATGCGCGCAGGAAGAATTTCCGGTAGCCGTATCCGACTCCCGCGGTGAGATACGGGGTGTAGATGTTTTTTTCCAGGTCGAGTATGGAGTAGCTGAACTTGAAGGGCAGGTTGAATTCAACAATATGGCCGCTCATTTTGGTGCGCAGAAGGCTGTCCATGAAGTCGCTTTTATTTTTCCTCAGGGATTTCGCGTTGGAGTATACGATGCCGATGTCGAAGGTCATGGTGAACTGGCCATACATGACTCCCAGGGGCGCGGCCAGGCTTGCGCTGCCGAAGCCTTCCCGGGCGTCCAGTCCGCCGCTGAGGCCCATGATAAAACGCGGAACCATGCGGGCCAGTTCCCTGTTCTTGTAATCCTGCACGGTGCCTCTTTTATACCTGTTGTCCTTCCCGGGTTCCCTGTCCTCTATGTACTGCGCAATTTCTATGCCCCCGCCGCCGGTTATTCCCGCTGCCAGAAGTTCCCCCGGACCGGCAATGAAAATGATTGGCAGGGCCGCAGATATCGCCATGATTGAACGGATTAGTTTGTGCATCATTTCGGTCCCCCGCAGGAATACAGAATGCCGCTGCCCGGCCTTATGATGGCCGGGGCGTATATACACAGATAGAACGGCATCCGCTACAAAATCAAGTAAAATAGAGGAATTGTACGGCTGAAATTTGAGAATCTCATCAACGGGATACCTGGGGTCGCGGGAAACCGGCGCGGCTCTGATGCTTAGCCGGAGACGATTATATCCATGCCAGACTGTTCAGGTAATTATTGATAACCGCCTCAGACACGGCGGACATATTCTGGCAGTCTGGATCAAGGCAAATCATGTATATTCTGGTCATATCAGTAACCTCGTATATCCATAAAATTATTGAAAAATAATGATTTTCCGGGGATAAGTCAAGCTTGCCGGCTTTTTTCTGTTTATAACCCGGCAGGTGAGTATTACAATAATGTAAAATTATAATTATCCTGATAAAATGTTTAGCAGTAATTAATAGTATTATGATATATTGATTCTGGAATTTAAAAAGTCATTGGATACCCGGCCTGTGACGCTTGCCAAGGCCGCTTTCCGTGAAATTACCGGGTAAAAGCAGGCGACCTGTACGATACAATGGCAGCCTGATTAATGGATGGAGAATGAAACAATGATCAGCACCGGATTACCATACCTCGATAAGCTTACCGGCGGATTCAAGGCCGGGGACAATGTCGTCTGGCAGATATCAGACGGCGTTCCCGTTGAACATTTTATACGCAGTTTTTTCAACGAGGCGAATGAGTTCAATGAAAATGTCATCTATGTCAGCTTCAATTTTTCGCCCCATACCATCCTGCGCAGATACGAATATCTCTTCAAAAAGAAAAACGCGATTCTGATCGACGCCTTCACCCATGGAAAGGGAAACAGCGACCAGGTGTTCCTTGATTTTTATAGAGGAGAAAAGCACGACAGCAGGCAGTTCCGGTGCATTGAAAACCCGAGAGATATAGCCGGTTTTATCGAGATGATGAACGATATTGAAAAACAGTACCGGGAGCAGCCGTTTTATATTTTTGACAGCCTTACCGGCATGAACGAGCTCTGGAAGGATGAGCGGGCGGTGCTTGGTTTTTTTACCTTCACGTGCCCCAAGCTGTACGAACTGAACACCCTGGCGTACTGGTTCTTCGGGAGGGACGCCCATACAAAGGAATTCATCGCGGGTATCATGCAGATAACACAGATAGTGTTTTCAATCAGCGCCTCCGATATGGGTTATTATGACCTGAGGATAAACAAGCTGGAGGAGCGGAACTCGCTGTTTGGGTCCCAGCCCAATCTCTTCAGGGTCATCAACCAGGATATCTGCTTCGAGGAAGACAGAAGCTCGGATCTTTTCAAGATCGGAGACAAGGTGAAGAACCTGAGAAAAGAGTCGCGGATAACCCAGGCCGAACTGGCCTCGTCCCTGCAGATGACCCCCGGCGCGGTTTCGCAGATAGAGCACGGCGTCGTTTCCCCCTCTCTCCAGACGCTGGTGAAGCTCTCTTCGCTCTTTAAAAAACCTCTGGATTACTTTATCGGCGGTTCGGCGACTTCCGGGGCGCTGAAGGGTTACATGGTGTCAAAGAATAATCCCAGGATCGCTTCCCCCCATAAGAATGTCTCCATACGCCAGCTGATGGAGGCGGAGGAACTGTCGATAAAATCGTTCCTGGTGAGCATCGACGGCGACATAACCGTTGATGGGCCCCTGCTGCTTCACAAGGGCAAGGAGTTTATGGCGGTAATTAAAGGTTCCCTGAAGATCATCATTGATAACGAGACAAACATACTTGAGGAAAACGATTCGCTTCTTGTCACCAATTCATTCGTCACGAGATGGCAGAACGCCGGAGACGGTGAGTGCGTTTTTATGTATTTCCTGTTTTAGTGTTTTAGAAAGGATGTCCTTGGGGCGATACTATCCCCTGTGCTATCCGCATGACGAGCGGGACCTGTTACTTGAATAACCTGCTGAACAGGTAGATAAAGCGGTTTTGCAGCGAGTCATCCATTATCTGGATTTTCATCGACCTGCCCCACAGCACTGAGCCGTCAAGTTTTGCGCAAACCCTTTTCGCTTCCGATACCGACGTCATGTCGACAAAGCCAAGCCCCCGGTTCCTGTTCATCCTGATCTTTTTGATATCTCCATAGGTTGAAAAGAGATTGTCAAGGTGCTTCTCTGTCGTCATGGTATCGAGGTTTTCCACCATGAGCCTGCTGGTTATCATGGGCCGTCTCCTTTTGCTTCCGATATTCAGCAACAATTATAAGATAGAAAAAGGCGCTGTCGGGGACAATACAATTATCAGGGCCGAGGTTACGGCCATGTAAAATGAACATTTTCCCGTAATTCACGCTAAATATTTTAATGTAAAATATAGCGGCGCTCAATCGCGATTGATGATGTCATGCCATATCAGGCCGGATGTATGTTGTTCAACCCTGGCGCCAGGTCTTCTCGTATGATGACAATTCCCGGCCTCGGGATGACAGACGGTGAGGAATCCCGGCAGTGCATAACAGTGGCGGCCGTTCCCTGGGATCATGAAAAAGAATGTTCCGGGAAGGATCGACCGCCTTATTTGTTACGGCGGTGTTACGGCGGTGTTACTTGATTGTTAAATTTGGCCGATTCGGGCCGTAATGAGAATTTTCCCTTTGACGGCGGGGGCAAATGTTATTATCTATTGATGCAAATACGGTGAATATACCATAATAAAATAACAAATGTTATATGAATAATGGTTGTATCCACCGTTGACTGCGATGGCTTCTGGCCGGCAGTACGAGATAACTTTTTATAGGAGGATTGCCATGATAAATTACACTGATACGGCCTGGATGCTCATCGCTACCGCCCTGGTAATGATCATGACGCCTACACTGGCTTTCTTTTACGGGGGGCTGGTTCGGAAAAAAAACATACTTTCGGTCCTGATGCAGACCTTCGTGATCCTTTCGGTGATATCGCTGCAATGGATCCTCTTCGGATACAGCTTCGCCTTCGGCCCGGACATCGGCCGTGTCATCGGGAACCTTTACTACGCTGGTCTTAACGGCGTGGGCATGGAACCTTTATCCGGACAAACCATACCGCACCAGGTCTTTATGCTGTTCCAGATGATGTTCGCGGTCATCACGCCGGCCCTTATCATAGGGGCCTTTGTCGAGCGGATCAAGTTCAGCGGTTTTCTTCTGTTTGCCCTGCTGTGGACCACGTTCATTTATGATCCCATGGCACACTGGGTATGGTCGCCGGACGGATGGCTCGCCAAGCTGGGCGCTCTCGATTTTGCCGGCGGCACCGTCATCCATATCCTGGCCGGCATTTCTGCGCTGGTGATGGCGGTCATGCTCGGCAGGAGGGAAGGACTTCCCAACGGCCATGCTCCCCATAACCTTCCCCTGGCGGTGCTCGGGGCCGGTTTTCTCTGGTTCGGATGGTTCGGCTTCAACGCGGGAAGCGCCCTGGCCGTGGGACCGGTGACCGTCAGCGCCTTTTTGAACACCAACACGGCAGCGGCGGCGGCGGGTGTAACCTGGATGCTTCTGGACTGGATCGAAAACAAGGTGCCGACCATGCTCGGCGTCATTACCGGCATCGTGGCGGGCCTGGTGGCCATAACCCCGGCGGCTGGGTACGTGAAGCCGATGGCGGCCATCGCCATAGGCGCCTCGGGAAGCATCGTGGGTTTCATCTTCGTGACGAAGATCAAGGCCCGCTTCAAATATGATGACTCACTGGACGTCTTCGGCGTACACGGCATGGCGGGGATCACCGGGGCCATCATGACCGGCGTCTTCGCGACGAAGGAAATCAACCCGGCGGGCGCCGACGGCCTGTTCTATGGAAACCCGTCGCAGCTGCTTGTGCAGAGCCTGGCGGTCCTGGTCGCTATCGTCTTTGCCGCCGCGGGGACCTTTATCATCTTCAAGATCGTGGACAAGACCATCGGTCTGAGGGTTGACGCGAAGGACGAGCATATAGGCCTCGACCTGACGCAGCACCACGAAGCCGGCTATACGGTGATGGAATAAGGAGGACAGACCATGAAATACGTAATCGCGATAATCAAACCTCATAAACTTGAAGCGGTGAAAACGGAGCTGGAAAAGGAAGAAGTGCACCTCATGACCGTCACGGAAGTCCTCGGATGCGGAAGGCAGAAGGGCATCACTGAAGTCTACCGCGGCGTGAGGGAGGTCGATAACCTGTTGCGGAAAGTAAAGCTCGAGATCGCCGTAAATGATAATTTCCTGGAGAAGACCATCGACGCCATAACCCGCGGCGCCGGCGAAGGCGAGATCGGGGACGGGAAAATATTCGTCCTCGACCTTGACGAATGTATCAGGATCCGGACCGGTGAGCGGGGCGGCCTGGCAATCGGGTAGAGAAATAATCCCTTATGTATCAGTGTCCCCCTTGTTAAAGTCCCTCCCCGGTGATGGGGAGGGACTTTCTGTTTCTGCCCGGATCACTGATCCCGCCCGACGCCATCTCCGGCGGCAGAACCGGAGCGGGGCGCTAGTCGATATAAAATACTATTATAAAACCGACAAAAACCATTACCAGCATGCCGATAAAGAACAGTATTTCGGCAATCCATTCCATCCATCTGCTGTTGTTATTCCTGAGGGAAAGGTATGACATGAAGGACGATATGATGAACAACAGGGAGTTGATCCCCAGTGTCTCGTCGGCATAGCTTTTCAAGCTGAAATTCATAACTTTAAACAGCGTAATGACCATGATGCAGACGCCAACCATGGTCGTGGCGCCGGAAAATATATGGCGCGCTATTTCTCTGTTTGCTGCCCTCCTGCCGTTCTGTTTCATGTTGATGCAATTGATGACATGGTGATGTATGCTAATCAAGTGAGATTCATCCGGCAGAAAAATGATACATCCCTGATTGCAAATTTTTCATACTTGAAAAAAATTGATTGGGGTAATAAAAATGTAATAAGGCAGAAAAGAGACCCGGCGCCAATGGCGGCCGGGCCGCCTGAGGCGCTATGGTGTGAAATCCGCAAACGGGCAGGAAGAAAGGCATGAACATCCTGGTAATAGTCGCGCATCCCCGCGCGGGAAGCTTTAACCACGCCATTGCCGAAAGGGTGAGGGGAACACTCCGGGAGATAGGCCATTCAGTGCTCTACCACGACCTTTACGGAGAGGGCTTCAACCCGCTCCTCCCCGCAGAGGAAATCCCCAGGGATGGGAATGTGGATCCTGTCGTCTTGAAGCATTGCGGCGAATTGAAGTCATCGGACGGGATTGTCATCATACACCCCAACTGGTGGGGCCAACCTCCGGCGATACTGAAGGGATGGGTCGACCGGGTTATACGGCCCGGTGTGGCCTATGAATGGTGATTCAATTTTCATTGATGAGGGCCATCGGGGCAACGGGATAGGGGACAGGCTGATGCGGGACAGCATTGCCTGGTTGCGGGACCGGGAGTGTAAAAACATCAGGGTGGCGGTAGCCCATGGCCATGAATCGGTCTTCCCGTTCTACCGGAAATACGGTTTTTTCCCCCGGATGACCTGTCTTGAAATGAAGTGAGTTCTGCTAACCTTCCTCATCGATAGTTATCGGTATTTTTTATAGCCGATGTTCTCTAATCCCGAATGGTACCGATAACTATCTGGCAATAAATACAGATTACTCTGACACCAGACAGAGGAAAGCGATTAAAGAAGTTATTTAAAAAAAAGGATGACATTTTGTCAGTTGTGTGTATAAATGATGCCCTATCGTCAATGTCCTATGAAAAACCGGCCCCCGATTATTAATACCAGTGAAAAATACCTATTGCCGGGCCCTGACCAGGTCCGATTTGCCACGCAGGGACAGACCCTTTCACTGGTCCTCGGATCGTGCATTTCCACGGTTTTCATCGCCAGAAGCAGCGAGTATGTGCTTGCTGCCAATCATATCATGATAGCAAGGGAGCACCATCCCGGGATAATAGCCAAGAAGAGCGCGCGGCAGCAAATCGACGAAATCCTGAAGGCATACCATGAAGTATTAAAGATCCCCGATAATGACATTCTCTGTCTTCACCTTGTTGGAGCGGGAAAGAAGGTAAACGATAACACATTTTGGGTCCATGACGAAAACATCGCTGAAACCAGGACAGTCCTGGCGGAAAAGAATATAGTCCCCCTTTTTGATGATACCCGGAGCTATTACTTCGCCACGTATTCACTCGGCGGCGATGATATCTCGGTTTTCATCGAGGACAAGCTCGGGGGGGCACACCTTTCATATATCATCGATCTGAAAAAGCTGTTTTCCCTGGAGCTTCAGCAGCTGTATGATCTTCCGGCATCGGCGCTTAAACCGTGCAACAGGGGCTTTGAAAAATTTGTCGAGCTGGGCGCTATCGTCTTCATTACCGGTGAGAGAAACAGGCCGAATGTCTGATTGCCGCTTCGGACCGGAGGGCGGCTCTCCCTGTCCCAATCCTGCGCCGCTGTTTTTTATTTATTCTGTTTGATTTTTATCCGGGACGCCGGGAATATGTTCACGGTGGAGCATGATGTCATATTCAAACAGACATGATGCCGATGTCGCGGCGAGGAATGTCCTGGTATATTCCGATAAACTCGCCAGTTTCGACTTCGGCCCGACCCATCCCTTCAAGCCGGCCAGGGCAAAGCAGATGATGGACCTCCTTTCCCGGTATTCGCTTCTCTATGAAAAAAACCAGCTGATCATCGAGGCGGGCCCGTTTCCCGAAGAAGAGCTCTATGTATATCATGACAGGAAGTACCTGGAACTCCTGAAAAACGCGGAGAAGGGCGGTTTCACCATGGAGATGCTCGAGGCCGGACTCGGCACCGATGACTGCCCCGTGGTTCCCGGCCTGTGGGATTTCTGCATGAACGCCGCCGGCGGGACATGCCGGGGGGCCGCGATGCTCGCCGAAGGAACGGCACGGGTGGTGTTCAATCCCCTGGGCGGCTTCCATCACGCCGGGCGGGACCATGCCGAGGGTTTCTGCTACCTGAACGACCTGGCCGTGGCCATCACGAATCTGACCCGCCGCGGGACGCGGATTGCCTACATCGATATCGATGTCCATTTCGGCAACGGCGTGAGGGATGCCTTCGCCGGCCGGGAGGACGTGCTGTGCATATCCATCCATGAATCAGGGATGAGCATATATCCCTGGTCCGGATTTGTCGAAGATATCGGCGAAGGGAAGGGGAGGGGGTACACCGTCAACATCCCCCTGATGGAAGGGAGCGACGACGAAGTGTTCCTCGGGGCCTTCGAGGCAGTGGTGCCGCCTCTGGTCGAGGCCTTCAGGCCTGATGTTGTGGTTGCCGTGATCGGCGGCGACACTCACCGCGATGACCTCCTTGGCCACCTGAACCTCACCAGCATCGGATACGAGCGGGCAATCAGGATTATCAATAATCTCTCGCCGAAGCTGCTGGTGACCGGCGGCGGAGGCTACAACGTCTATAAGACGGCAGCGCTCTGGACCCTTGCCTGGGCGGCCTTCTGCGGCCTTGAACCGGCGGACGCCTATGCGGGGCTCATAGGGGGGATGATGTACGGACCCGAAACGCAGTCAGGCTCCCTGAGAGACGATCCCTATGTGGTGACCGGGCACCTGAAGGAACGATGCTCCGAATATGCCCGCGACATGGTCAATTATCTGAGAAAGAACGTGTTTCCCATTCATGGCATCTCCTGACGGAGGCTTTCGCGTATGTTGATCCTCCGGTTTTGAAGCGGCCGGTATTCACCGGGAGCCGGTTTATCATAAAACAACTTGACCGTCCCGTGGAATGTGATACAGGTGCTGGCAACGCAACAGATGGAGGTGTCCCATGCCGAAACTGATAGACTGCAGCATTGCCATAGAGAATGATCTCCCCTCGGACCCGCCGATGATGGTTCCCAAGATCCAATACCTGGGGCATGATTCCGGCGCGGACCAGATGAAGCTCTTCTTCCCCGAGATCGACACAAAAAAAGACCTACCCGGAGGCAAGGGGTGGGCAGTTGAAATCGTCACCCTGAGCACCCACGCCGGCACGCACCTTGACGCGCCATGGCATTACCATCCCACCATGGACGGCGGGGCCCGGGCGCTGACAATTGACGAGGTGCCCCTGGAGTGGTGCGTCGGCCCCGGCGTGAAGCTGGATTTCCGCCACTTCACCGACGGATACCTGGTCACGGCACAGGACATGGAAAAGGCCTTCAACGACATCGGCCATGCCCTGGCCGAAGGGGATATTGTCCTGGTGAACACCGGCGCGGATAGATTGTGGGGCAAGCCGGAATATCTCCTCAAGGGATGCGGCATGGGAAAGGAGGCCACCCTGTGGCTGTGCGATCGCGGCGTTCATGTGGTCGGAACCGATGCCTGGAGCTGGGACCGGCCGCTTCCTCTCATTGCCAGGGATTTCAAGGAATCACGAGACCCTTCAATAATATGGGAAGGGCATTTCGCCGGCATTGAGAAGGGATATTGCCACATAGAAAAGCTGACAAATCTTGACAAGCTTCCCCCAACCGGCTTCACCTTTCACTGTTTTCCGGTGAAGATCAAGGGAGCCAGCGCTGGCTGGATACGGGCGGTGGCGATGTTGGATGATTGATGGGCCACTGAGCCCTTCTGCCAATAACAATCGGGCCCAGCCGGTAAAATCCCGGGTCAGAGTCCCGGATAACGATAACTATCCGGGTTTGACAGAAGAATTTCTCACCGGTGTCAGAGTAAAAATCAATGATACCGATAACTATCGGGCATATCCGCAGGCATGGGTCATGGCGAAATCGTCTCCTCCACAGATAACTATCGGGCCGGGCGGTTCCTGGTCCCGGCGTCAGAGCAAAAACCATTAGCAGTGTATACCGCGCATGATAATCTGGAAGAATTCATTGGCCATTTTTTCAATATCAGGCGAACCATCACTGTTGCTTTTCCTGAAAACGAAATAATAATAATCGACGCGTAAAAATGCCCCGGCTGCGATATTCGATGCCAATTCTACATCGAGATCAGGCCTGACTAATCCCAGTTTTATGCCTTCCTGAATGTAGAGCTTGATGTAATTCAGCATCTTCTCCTCAAAACTCACCAGGTATGGCTCAAACATCTTATTGAGGCCGGGTCCAACACGGAGGTAAATATTGCAGAGTTCCTCGTTTTCCTTGAAAAACCGGAAGCTTCGATTGATCAGGAGTTTCAGCATATCATCGATATTTTCAGGCTTGATTGTTGACAGGTCTATTGAAGCAGCTTCTTCCCATTCATTGAGAAATTTGATCAGCAATGATATGAAGAGATCTTCCTTGTTTTTAAAGTAACGGTAGAAGGTGCCTTTCCCGACCTTGGCTTCTTTGATTACTTCCTCGACATAGGTTTCGTAATATCCCTTTTCGGAAAATATTTTTTTTGAACAATCAAGGATTTGGTTCTTCCTGAGTTCACCTTTCATTTTTTTTTGCATGATTTAATAAAAAACTCCGGAAATATCTTAAAAAAATACCGGTTGGACGGTATTTTTAATTGACATTTTATAAGTTTATCAGTTATTTGTCAAATATATATATCAGACCGGACGAGTCCGGATTTTTTTAACGATAGATAAAGTAGTATCAGTATTGAGAAAGATAATATATTGGTTGATTGTCCAATCAATATAACGAGGTCCAGGGCAGAGGGAGTACCATGCATTCAGATATTAAATTCAAAGAGGATTCAATAGTAATCAATAAATTCAATTAAAGGGGCGGATAATTATGAAGGCTTCAACAAGAATTATGATGAAAAAGCATGGGTGGAGATATGACCGTTTCATTCACAATTATATTTATTTCAAGTTTTACCATCCCTATGTAAGATTCGTTTATTATCTTTTCAAATTCCTGTCCCGCTACCTTTCATGGTTCAAACCTCTTAATGGAATTCTGTCAATGGCCTTTAGCCGTTATCATGCCAAGGTGCTTTCTGTTGGCGATACGAAGAAAATATTTACCCTCAACGAAAATATTTCGGCTATTTCCGCCGAAAATAAAAAGATAGTCCCCTTCAAGTACGCCTATAAGATCATATTCCAGGAGCCGGAACATATCGCGGTCATGGACTGCCCCTGCAAGCTTACCCTGGGCGATAAGGATGAGAATATCCTGTCCTGCCTGGCCGTGGGTAAGGGGCTTTCGTCATTCTGGCTGGAGCACGGCAAGAAATATCACGCACAGAAGATAAGTCAGAAGGACGCCCTTGCCCTTATCGAAAAATTCAGGAAAATGGGTTATCTGACCCAGGCCTTCTTCAAGGTGGCCACGGGCGGATCCACCGGCGTTATCTGCAACTGCCATCCCGACACCTGCGTAAGCCTTCAGGCGACAAAGTTCGCGAAAAAGTTCAATGATAGGTTCAACATGAATGCCCTGTCCGGGTATTCGGTACGGATCGACAAGAAAAAGTGCGCTTTTCATGGAACGTGCGCTGATATCTGTCCTGTTGGGGCCATGAAAGTAGACAAGGTGAAAAAGACCATAACCTATAACAGGGAAGCCTGCATCGGCTGCGAGCTCTGCGTCGAGCATTGTCCTGAAAAGGCCCTCACCTTCTACAGGGACAACGCCAAGCCGGTCCCGCTTGATATTGAAATTGTCAAAAAAGAATTTGTCACACCTAATTAATTTCTCAGGGAGCAATGCTATGAAGAAAGAACAGAAGAAAGAGTATGATGTTATCGTGGTCGGCAGCGGCGCGGCCGGGTGCACCGTCGCCCGGGAGATGACGAAGAAGGGAAAGAAGGTCCTCCTCCTGGAAAAGGGCGGCCGCATGGAGTGGCTCGGCAACACGGCCACCGTGGCGACCATGATCGACATTCCGACCCTGCTGCGAAACTACCGTGACATCGTGATATTCGTGAACAACTACGGCGGAGCGTCGAACATAGCCGCCGGGTCCGCCCTGCCGCCGCCCCAGAAGGTCTTCGGACCGTTGGGCATCGACCTGACCAAAGAGGCGGCGGAGGCGAAGAAGGAGCTCTGGATCAAGCCGCTGCCCGATGAGCTGATCGGTGAAAACAACCTGCGTCTCCTCGATGCGGCCAACAGCCTCGGCTTCCACTGGCAGAAGATGGACAAGTTCATCGATGCCAGCAAATGCACCGGCTCGGGGAACTGCATGCTCGGGTGCAAGACCGGCGCCAAGTGGACCGGCAGGGTCTTCGGCGACGAGGCCGTGGCCGGCGGCGCCGACCTGAAGCTCCATGCCAACGTGAAGGAGGTGATCGTCGAGAACGGGAAGGCCGTGGGCGTGGCCCTTAAGAACGGCGAACGCTACTACGGGAAGGCCGTGGTGCTCTCCTCCGGCGGCCTGAACAACGTGCACATGCTCCGCAGGGCCGGCATCGGCGAGGCGGGCAAGGGCCTCTGCTGCGACTGGCTCTCCTTCGTGCAGGGGATCATCCCGGGGACCAATTCCCTGGGGGCGACGCCGATGAGCGTGGGGACCGTTGAGCACTATGACGAGGACGGTCTGGTGATCCTGCCGGTGGCGCCCAACTGGGCCCTCTTCCTGGGCATCGCCGCCCTGTCGGGGCCGATGCACCTGCTGAAGCTGGCCAACTATATGCGCTACACCAGCATCATGGTGAAGGTGCAGGACGATGTCGCCGGCGAGATTAAAAAGGGGAGGGCCTTCTCCAAGCCCCTGACCGCCAACGACCAGAAGAAAATCGACAAGGGCGTGCAGATCATAACCAAGATATTCAAGAAGGCCGGGGCGAAGGAGAGCAGCGTCTACCCGATGAAGGCGGCCGGCGCCCATCCGTCGGCGACCTGCCGCATCGGCGTGGTTATCGATAAGAACCTGGAGACGCAGATCAAAGACCTGTACTGCTGCGACGCCAGCGTGTTCCCGTCATCGCTGGGAGCGCCGGTGGTCTGGACAGTGGTCTCCCTGGGCAAGAGGCTGTCGAAGCACCTGGACGGGCGGCTCAAGTAGGAAAGGCCGATGGTCCGGTCCCGGACCGCGGGATCGGCCGCAGTTGCATTGCCGAAAAATTTTAAATATGGGGGGAAGGTTTCGTGAAACAATCTACGAGGGACATCATAAAAAAACATGGATGGCGCTATGACCGGGCTATCCATAATTATATTTATTTCCGTTTCTATTATCCGTATATCAAGACGCTGACCACCGGCGTGCTTGCCCTGAAGAATTTCATGTGGTTCAAGCCGCTGAAGCCGGTGGCGAATTTTATCTTTCACCGCTACCATTCAAAAGTCCTTTCCATGGGGGACACCAAAAAGATCTTCGAGCTGAACCAGGATTTGCGCCTGATTTCAGAGGAGAACAAGCAGATCATTCCCTACAAGTACGCGACGAAGATCATATTCCAGGAACCGGAATTCATAGCGGTCATGGACTGTCCCTGCAAGAAATCGACCCATGCGCCGAAGGAGGATCTCAATTCGTGCTTCATGGTCGGGAAAGCGGCGAAGTTCTGGCTGGACAATAAGAAGTATAATGCGCGCCAGGTCACCCAGAAGGAGGCCCTCGAGATAATCGCGAGGCTGAGAAAGAAGAAATATATTACCCAGTCCTTTTTTAAAGTGGCGACCGGCGGTTGCACCGGCGTCATTTGCACCTGCCATCCTGATTACTGCCTCAGCCTCATCGCGACACGACTTACAAAAAAGCTGGGCGACGGCGTGGTTCCGGTTTCCACGAAGTCCGGATACTCGGTGCGGCATGATCCCGAAAAGTGCAGGCAGTGCGGAACCTGCGCTTCGATCTGTCATTTTGGCTCGATAACATTTGCCGATGGAAAGCGGAGCTATGGGTCCGCCGACTGCAGGGGCTGTGAGCTCTGCGTCGAGAATTGTCCCAGCGGCGCCCTTACCCTGTATGTGGACCGGGAAAAACCTCTTCCGCTGGACCTCGACAGGGTCAAGGAAAGAGCCATGGCCTGATACAGGCCCGCTGCTCTATATTACCCCTTAATTGCAGAATTGGTTTAGGCCCCGGGAAGACTGAATTTCCGGGGATTTTTTCGGTCACGGCCGCGGCGCAGGAATGTTCTTGTAGAGAATGCCGAAGAACAGCATGTTGAAAAATTCTTCGACAAGATTTTCCAGGTTGTTCAGCGCGGCTTCGTCATTTTTTAAAATGAAGTAATAATAATGCACTCGGAAGAAAGACCCGGCAATAATGTTGGCAGCCAGTCTGGTATTGAATGTTTCGTCAAGGAGGCCGAGGCCGCGGGCCTTTTCCAGGTCATTGATGATATAATCCAGCATCCGGGTCTCGAAGTTCTTCAGGTAGGGCTCGATGATGGCGCTCAATCCCGGCGCTATGCGGAAGTAGAGGTTTGAAAGCTCTTCGTTGTTTTTAAAAAAGGTGAAACTCTCGAGGGCGACTTTCTTGATATAGTCAACATAGGAAAGGGACTTATTTTTATCGATGCCGATGGATACGGAGCTCTGCCAGTCATTCAGGAACATGAAGAGAAGCGCTACAAAAATATCCTCCTTGTTCTTGAAGTTCCTGTAAAAGGTTCCCTTGCCAACCCCGGCTTCCTTGATAATATCATCCACATAGGTGCTGTAGAAGCCCTTTTCTGAAAACAGCTTTTTTGCAGAATCAATGAGCTTCTGCCTGCGCATCTCGTTTTTCTTCAATTCCATTTTTTTCCCTGACAATGGTCGATACAGCGGATTGTAATAAAGATAATGTGAGAATGATGACAACTTATCAATCATTTTCAGACTTTTCAATTAGAAAATAATTCAAAACTTGTTCAGAATTATTATTAATACAAAAAAATTTAATTATCTATATTAATTTTAAATTATAAATTAATTATAATCTAACCGTCTGGTTGGTATATTAATCTTGACTTTAGTATGGTTGAATTATTATATTGAAAAATAGACCTGACGCGTCCGGTCTATTAATGTTTGAAAAATTTTAAAACTTAACAGGAGGGGGAGCTATGATGAGAGACTCAACAAAGGTCTTAATGAAAAAGCATGGATGGCGCATTGACAGGGCACTCCATAACTATCTTTATTTCGCCTGGTACTATCCCTATGTCAAAACCGTATCACTGGCATTCAAGCCTCTTGAGTATCTCACCTGGTTTAAGCCGCTCAAGTATGCCGGCAATTTTGTCTTCAGCAGGTACCACAGCAAGGTTCTTTCATCCGGCGACACGAGGAAAATATTCGAGCTTAATGAAAACATCAATATCGACGGGGAGGAGAACAAGAAGGTGGTCCCCTTCAAATACGCGCGCAGGATCCTTTTCACCGATCCGGAGTTCATCGTCGTCATGGACTGCCCCTGCAAGAAGGCCCTCGGCGATAAGAAGGAACATATAAATTCGTGTCTCTTTGTCGGCAGCGGCACGGGAAGGTTCTGGCTCGACCGCTGTAAAAAATACAATCCCCGCGTTGTAACCCAGAAAGAGGCCCTGGACCTGATCAGTTCTTTCAGGAAGAAAGGTTATATTACCCAGGCCTTCTTCAAGGTGGCCACGGGCGGATCAACCGGCGTTATCTGCAACTGCCATCCTGACACCTGCGTTTCCCTCAGGGCAACGGCCCTGACCAAAAAGATAGATCCGAAAACCTACATGACCGAAGTGTCCGGCTACTCGGTCCAGCATGATGAAAAAAAATGCAGGCAGTGCGGGACCTGCGTGAAGACATGCCATTTCGGCGCGGTGAGCATCAATGACACGGGATGGTCTTATAACAAGGACAAATGCCAGGGATGCGAGCTCTGCGTCGAGAATTGCCCCAACGGCGCGATCCGTCTCTACGCCGATCCCGAAAAATCGATGCCCCTTGACCTGGACCTGATCAGGGAAAAGGCCGGGAAACCGGCCGGTGCGTTAAGAAATTAATAAGGAGTCATGAAATGAAAAAGGAAGAGAAGAAAGAGTATGATGTCATCGTGGTCGGCAGCGGCGCGGCCGGGTGCACCGTCGCCCGCGAGATGACCAGAAAGGGAAAAAAGGTCCTCCTCCTTGAAAAGGGCGGCCGCATGGAGTGGCTCGGTAACACGGCCACCGTGGCGTCCATGATCGATATACCGACCCTCCTGCGCAACTACCGGGACATCGTGATATTCGTGAATAACTACGGCGGCGCTTCGAACATCGCCGCCGGATGCGCCCTGCCGCCGCCCGGGAAGGTCTTCGCTCCCCTGGGTATCGACCTGACGAAGGAGGCTGAGGAGGCGAAGAAGGAGCTCTGGATACAGCCGATGCCGGACGAGCTGGTCGGTGAAAACAACATGCGACTTCTGGAGGCTGCCAATAGTCTCGGCTACAAATGGCAGAAAGTCGATAAATTCATAAATCCAGACAAATGCACCGGTTCCGGCAACTGCATGCTCGGCTGCAAGACCGGCGCCAAGTGGACAGGCCGCGTTTTCGGCGACGAGGCCGTGGCCGGCGGGGCGGACCTGAAGCTCCATGCCAACGTGAAGGACGTGCTCGTCGAGAACGGCAGGGCCGTCGGCGTGGCCTTGAAGAACGGCGAACGCTATTACGGCAAGGCCGTGGTGCTTTCCTCCGGCGGTCTGAACAACGTGCACATGCTCCGCAGGGCCGGCATCGGCGAAGCGGGCAAGGGCCTCTGCTGCGACTGGCTCTCCTTTGTTCAGGGGATCGTGCCTGGCACCAATGCCCGGGGGGCCACGCCGATGAGCGTGGGCACCGTGGAGCATTATGACGAGGACGGCATCTGTATCCTGCCGGTGGCGCCGAACTGGGCCCTTTTCCTCGGCATTGTCGCCCTGTCTGGGCCGAAGCACCTTCTGAAGATGGCTAATTTCATGCGCTATTCCAGCATCATGGTGAAGGTGCAGGACGATGTCGCCGGTGAGATCAAAAAGGGAAGGGCCTTCTCAAAGCCACTTACCGCCAATGACCAGAAAAAACTCGATAAGGGAGTTCAGATCATCACCAAGATATACAAGAAGGCGGGAGCCAGGGAAAGCAGCATCTATCCGATGAGGGCGGCGGGCGCGCATCCGTCGGCAACCTGCAGGATCGGACATGTGCTGGATTCAAACCTTGAGACGCAGGTCAAGAATCTCTACTGCTGCGATGCCAGCGTGTTCCCGTCAGCGCTGGGCGCGCCGGTGGTATGGACCGTGGTTTCCCTGGGCAAGAGGCTCTCGAAGCACCTTGAAAAACGGATCTGACGGACCGGAACAGTGCACCGCGGAGTATTATCGTGCGGGCAGAGGTCCCCGGTCCTGATGCTCCGCGGTGAATAACATACTGCATATAAAAATGGGGTAATTATATGAGGGATTCAACAGCACATTTATTCAGTCTTCATGGCAGGAATATCTATCTGAAAATTGACGGATATCTTTATCTCAAGTATATATCGACCTATGTCGGTATCGTGGCCCGGGCCTTCAACATGGTGAGCAAAATAATCACCGATTGGAATAAATTTATCTTTCATCCAATTGTGAGGTTCCTTACCAGCAGGTATCACGGGAAAATAATCCTGCTATCTGACGCGCGAAAAATCATCAAGCTCGAGAAGGATGTCGCGGTCCCCGATGATGTCGCGAAATCGGTAATACCCTATGACATGGCCTACCAGATCATTTTCCGCAATCCTGACTCGATCGTCGCGGTGGAATGCGCGTGCCGCAACGCGAGAAAGCACGACTGCCAGCCTGCCAACAAGTGCCTGATGATAGGGGAGCCTTTCGCATCCTTCATGCTGGAGCATAACAGGAAAGCCAACCCGATCAAGCTGACCCGGGATGAGGCACTCGACCTTCTCACCCTGTGCAAGGAAAAGGGGTACGTGACAAACGCCTACTGCAAGGACGGCGCCGGCAACCAGATGTACGCCATATGCAACTGCTGTCCGGAGTGCTGCGTCTCTATATCGGCGCATAAGCTCTTCGGATCATTGCATTTCAAGGAAAGTTCTCTCGCACATTCAGGCTACAGCGTATCGATAAATACCGGGAAATGCAGCTCGAGGAAACGCAGGGATAACGTAGCGTGCGTTCCAATATGCCCCTTCGGTGCGATTACCATGAAAGAGGGCATGTCTATGCCGGTCGTTGATGCGACGCTCTGCATGGGATGCGGCACCTGCGCTGAAGCCTGCCCTGAGCATGCCATTGAAATGATGTCATCGGCGGAGAAGGGCGTTCCGCTGAACATACATGAACTCGTGCCGGCCTCCATCTCTAAGTGACACCGCACAGGGTGTTTACATCATGCCGCGGACAGGGTGACGATCGATCGCCTGTGTGGAATTCGTGCTCATGACAAGCCGCTTAACAGCGGCTTTTTTTAATCGCCATAATGCATCGCGAACATCGAAATAACCAGTCGGTCGAGGAGACGGTTGGGGACCAGGGTCTCCAGCCATGACAGGAGCCTGTTGCCTGCGATGATGTAGCGGTCGCGGGGACGTTTTTTCGTTATGCAGCGGTAGATCTGCATCGCCGCCTTATCGGAGTCCATCCCCCGGGTGCCGCCGGCGATGAACTTTTCCCTGAACAGCCTGAGGGCCGGGCCGTATTTCCTGTCGGCAAAGGAGGAGTCCTGGTTCAGCGCCTTGTTCCAGATCGGGGTTGCCACGCCCGCCGGCTCCAGGAGGATGGTCCTGATGCCGAAGGGGTTCAGCTCCCTCCGCACGGAGTCGCACCAGCCCTCAACGGCAAATTTCGAGGCGGTGTAGGGCGACAGGAAGGGGAGCGCGATCCTCCCGGCAAGGGAGCCGTTCACCACGAGGCGCCCCTTTCCCTTGATGAGGCAGGGCATGATTTTCTGTGTCAGCGTCACCATGCTGAAATAATTGATTTCCATGACATCGCGGTAAATGCCGGGGGGCAGGTTCTCGAAGGGCCCCCCCAGGGCCACGCCCGCGTTATTGATGAAGTATTCAAGGCGGTGCCCCTCGTTGCAGTAGCGGTTGACCAGGGTGGCGAAGGAGATGATCGAAGCTTCGTCACGGAGGTCAAGGCGCTGGGCGATGATGTGTGGTTTTCCGGAAAAGGGATTGTTTTCAAGATAAGATATGATAACGGTGTAACCCGAATTGGCAAATATCCCGGCCAATGATCTGCCGATGCCGCTGTCGCATCCTGTAATTGCCGCCAGTTTCATGAATGCGCCTCCTTTTCGGGGGGATGGGGAAGCAGAAATTGGGGACACGCTTTAAAAGTAGTATCAAATCAACGGAATGTCAAACAGATATTGACCTCCCTGTCACCCGGAGGGGGCATGAGGTATAGTATTTATATCAATCAAAGATAAGGTCGCTTCGTTTAATTCGCGATAACAAGGAATGGGACTCAGAGTGTTATCTGCTATTATAAACCCGCCAGTGCCTGCCTCATTCTTGCCAGGGCCTCCTCCAGGATGGAGCGGGGGCAGGCGATGTTGATCCGCTCGAATCCGTCACCTTCCGGAGATCCGAAGATGTATCCGTCGTCAAGGGCGAGGCGCGCCCCCTGGCGCATGAGGCGCTTGAGGGCTTCCGTGTCCAGGCCGTAGCTTCTGAAATCGAGCCAGACCAGGTATGTGGCCTCGGGCTCGATGACGCCGATGCGGGGCATGTGCGCCGCGATGTACTCTTTCATGAAGGCGAGGTTGCCGGCGAGGTATTCCATCAGCTCGTCGAGCCATTCGCCGCCGTGACGGTACGCGGCGATGAGGGCCTCGGCGCCGAAGAGGTTCGGCCACTTGAGGCCCAGACAGTCGATGGTGTGGGCGTAGCGCTGCCGGAGGTCCGGGTCCGCTATGACCAGGTTGGCGGTCTGGAGGCCAGCCAGGTTGAAGGTCTTGCTCGGGGCGGTGCAGGTGATGGATTTCATCAGGTAATCCCTGCCGAGGGAGCCGAAAGGGACGTGGCGGTGGCTTTTATATATGAGGTCGCAGTGGATCTCGTCGGATACGACAAGGATGTCATGGGCCAGGCAGATGTCGCCGACGCGCTTCAGTTCCTCCCTGGTCCAGACCCTTCCCACGGGATTGTGGGGACTGCAGAGGATCATGAGCTTTGCCGAGGGGTCTTTCGCTTTCTGTTCAAGGTCGTCGAAATCAACGCGGTACACCCTTCCGTCGAGCTTCAGGGGATTGTTGATGACCCTCCTGCCGTTGTTCTTTATCGACCGCATGAAGGGATAGTAGACCGGCTTTTGCACGATTACGCCGTCCCCCGGCTCCGTGAAGGTCTGGATCAGGAGGTTCAGCGCCGGCACGACACCCGGCGCGGTCACGATCCATTCCGGGGTTATCCGCCAAGCGTGGCGCCCCGCGAACCATTCAGTGACGGCCCGGTAGTATTCCGGCATCGGGGCGGTGTACCCGTACACGCCGTGGCGCGCCCTCTTCGCCAGCGCCTCCACCACTTCCGGGGGGGACTCGAAGTCCATGTCGGCGACCCAGAGGGGGAGGAGCCCGGTCCCGCCGAAGATGCCGTCCGCCAGGTCCCATTTGAACGAGGCGGTGCCGGTGCGGTCTATGACCCTGTCAAAATCGAATTTCATCAGCACTCTCCTGCGGCCAGCGCCGGGTAACAGTATACCGGCCGGGGCCGCGGTGTCCAGTCATTTCATGCACAGTCGGTGTTCCTGCGCCGGACTTCCTTCCGCTTCAGGAGGGAATCGGCCGCCGTTCCTATCCTGCCCGCGTCATCGAAATCATAGGAACCCAGTCTGATCTGCCTGCGCAGCTCTTCTATTCTGGCGGCGCGGCAGATATCGTAATCCTTCTCGGACGTCCGTACCATCTCCCCGATTTCACGGGAAAAGCTCATGATCGATTTGACCAGGGGGGTATTGATTTTCTCCAGCATCTTCTTCCGGGCAGCCTCGGAAATATCAACGATATCCGCGCCCTTCACTTCGGTGGTAACCCTGCGGAGATACCGCGGTGAACGCTCAGGCCCGCTTTGCAGTGATTGCCGGTAGTAATAGTATTCAGTGGTTCTGTTGATCATCATGGTCGTGCTCCTTGTTGCTGTTCTATAGTTGTTACATTTTTAGTATCGGGATATGCACACAAATGTTTAGCTATTTTTTGTGTAGTATTAATTTTTTTTGAAAATGTTATTTAGTATTGACAAATTTATGAATAAATTTTAATTACTACTAAATCAATAGAAATACTAGAAATTAGTTTTAGGAGGATTTGCATGAGTAAAATTGATGGAAAGCTAAGGCTTGAATCTCTGGCCTTGCATGGCGGCCAGGAACCGGATCCATCAACGGGATCACGGGCGGTCCCCATTTATCAGACCACTTCATATCAGTTCAAGGACGCTGACCATGCCGCCGATCTCTTCGCCCTGGCGGAGTTCGGCAATATCTACACCAGGCTCATGAACCCCACGACGGACGTTTTTGAAAAGCGGATTGCGGCCCTTGAGGGGGGTGTCGGCGCCCTGGCGGTGGCGAGCGGCCAGTCCGCCATAACGCTTTCAATCCTTAACATCGCCCAGGCAGGGGATGAAATCGTATCGGCGGACAACCTGTACGGCGGGACCTATAACCTGTTTCATTATACCCTCAGAAAGCTCGGCATTAACATCAGGTTCGTGAAGTCGAATGATATTGAAGCGATGAAGAAGGCCATAACCCCTAAAACGAAGGCGATATACGCGGAGTCCATCGGCAACCCGAAGCTCGATGTCGCCGATCTGGAGGGGATAGCGGAGGCGGCCCATGAAAAGGGCATTCCGTTCATCCTGGATAACACGGTGGCGCCGTATCTACTGCGGCCCTTCGACCATGGCGCTGATATCGTCGTTTATTCCGCCACCAAATTCATCGGCGGCCACGGCACGTCCATCGGCGGCGTTATCGTCGATTCCGGGAAGTTCGACTGGACCAATGGCAGGTTCCCCCTCATCGCGGACCCGGATCCGAGCTATCACGGCCTCAGGTTCGTCGAAGCCCTGAAGCCGATGGGGAACATCGCCTACATCATCAAGGCGCGGGTGAATCTCATCCGCGACCTGGGACCGGCGGTATCGCCCTTCAATTCATTCCTTTTCCTCCAGGGGCTGGAAACGCTCCATCTCAGGCTCCCCCGCCATTCGGAAAACGCCCTTGCGGTGGCGCAGTACCTGGAGCGGAACCGGGGAGTCGCCTGGGTGAGCTATCCCGGCCTTGACTCGAGCCCGGAAAAGGCGCGGGTAAAGAAGTATCTGCCGAAAGGCGCCGGCGCCATAATCGGCTTCGGGATACAAGGCGGGGCGGAAGCGGGGAAAAGGTTCATCAACTCCCTCCAGATGGTGTCCCACCTGGCCAACGTGGGAGACGCGAAGTCGCTGGCGATACATCCGGCGAGCACCACGCACCAGCAGCTGTCGCCGGAGGAGCAGCGTTCCACCGGAGTCACCCCGGATTTCATCAGGCTGTCCATCGGCATCGAGCACGTGGATGACATTATTGCCGATATCGACCAGGCGCTGAAAACGGCCGTGGGGTGACGGGAATTCACCATGCGATCGAATAGAGGAGCATGAATATGGGCAGGATATACAATAATATAACGGAAACCATCGGCCATACGCCTCTCGTCAGGATCAACAGGCTGAACGAATCAAACGGCGCGGTCGTGCTGGCCAAGCTCGAGTCCTTCAATCCCCTGTCGAGCGTAAAAGACAGGATCGGATTGGCGATGATAGAGGCCGCCGAAAAGGAAGGCAGGATCAACGGCGGGACGGTCATCATCGAGCCGACCAGCGGCAATACCGGCATCGCCCTGGCCTTTGTCTGCGCCGCCAGGGGGTACCGCCTGGTCCTCACCATGCCGGACACCATGAGCATCGAGCGGCGGCAGCTGCTGCAGGTCCTCGGCGCCGAGCTGGTGCTGACCGAGGGATCGCAGGGAATGAAGGGCGCCATAGTCAGGGCGGAAGAGCTGGTGAAAAACACGCCGGACAGCTTCATGCCGCAGCAGTTCAACAACCCGGCGAACCCGGCAATACACCGCAAAACCACGGCGGAGGAGATATGGAGCGACACCGACGGCGCCGTCGACATCTTCGTCGGCGGCGTGGGTACCGGCGGCACCATCACCGGCGTGGGCGAGGCGCTGAAGGGCAAAAAGCCTTCGGTCAGGGTAATCGCGGTGGAACCGGCGGATTCCCCGGTGCTTTCCGGCGGCACTCCCGGCCCGCACAAGATCCAGGGTATCGGCGCAGGCTTTTTCCCGCAGGTCTTCAACAGGGACGCGGTCGATGAGGTCATTCCCGTCGCCCATGCCGACGCGGGAGAAACGGCGCGCCGCCTTGCCCGGGAGGAGGGCATCTTGGTCGGGATTTCCAGCGGGGCCGCCCTCTGGGCGGCATTGAGGGTCGCGAAAAGGAAGGAGTCATCGGGCAAGACGATCGTTGTGCTGCTTCCTGATACCGGCGAGCGGTATCTTTCCACCTGGCTCTTCGGCACTAACGGCGCCCGTTGATGGCCCAGCGCGGAGCCGTGCCATGAAACTTTCAACCCGTTCCAGGTATGGCGCAAGGCTGATGCCCGTCCTGGAGTTGGAGGGAAGCGGCGCTCCGTCATGCAATAGAAAAAATCGGGGGAACATTTTTCATGAACGTAGCGGTTGGAATGAGCGGCGGGGTCGATTCGGCTGTCGCCGCGGTGATACTGAAAGACCAGGGGTACGATGTCATCGGCATCTCCATGGCCGTATGGGACGGTTCGGTCACGTGCGTGCCGGCAAAACGGCACGCCTGCTACGGCCCTGATGAAAAGGAAGATATCAGGGAAGCTGAGCGCGTGTGCAGCCGGATCGGCATTCCGTTCCATGTGTTTGACTGTTCGAAGGAGTACCGGCGCACCGTCGTCGAATATTTTAAGAATGAATACCGGTCGGCGCGGACGCCCAATCCGTGCGTCGTATGCAACCAGAGGGTCAAGTTCGACGCCCTCCTCAGGGAGGCGAAAGCCTCCGGCGTATCCTTCGATATATTCGCCACCGGCCACTACGCGAGAACGGTGGTCGACCGGGGCAGCGGCAGGGTCCTTCTCATGAAGGGCATGGACAGGAAAAAGGACCAGTCGTATTTCCTGTACCGGCTTTCCCAGGCCCAGCTGGCGGGGATCAGGTTCCCCCTGGGAGACCTGTCGAAGGAGCACGTGCGGGCCATCGCGCGGCTCCACGGCCTTGAGGTTTCCGATAAGGAGGAGAGCCAGGACTTCTACTGCGGCGATTACCGGGAGCTTCTCGACGCGGAGGATTGCTCCGGCGATATAGTGCTGGGCAGCGGCGAGGTGGTCGGCAGGCACAACGGGCTCTGGAACTACACGCCCGGCCAGAGAAGGGGCCTCGGCGTGGCCTATGCCGAGCCGCTGTACGTGGTGAAGCTTGACGCGGGGACAAACAGCGTGATCGTCGGCACGAAGGAAGACATGGCCGTGTCTTCCTTCGCTGTCAATGACTGCAACTGGATCGCCGTGGAGAGGCCGGCGGCTTCGTTCAGGGCCAGGGTGAAGATTCGGTCATCGCAGCAGGAGATGGCCGCGTCCGTGGAGGTGGCGGGCGAGGGCGAAGTCCATGTGACGCTGCTGGACGCCCGCGAGGCGGTGTCCCCCGGCCAGTCCGCCGTGTTTTACAACGGGGACATCGTGATCGGGGGCGGGATAATAGACCGGACCCTTTGATCAAGGCCTGCATAACCCTTCTCTCCCGCTCCGGATGACGTCGAGAAAGAAATTATTTGACATCATTGTCGAAAGCAGCATAATAGCTATTAATGCGGTTTCTACCGGGTTACTTGAAGGAACCTTATCCCATCGCCCGGTATCAGGCCTGCCTTTTATCAAGAACCGGCTTGAATCTGTTTGGCTGGTATTATTTTCCCCGGATGCTCCATAAAGGAAGAGCGAGGTATGATATGACGAATGCAGGTAAAAAGATTTTTGACGAGGGTTTGCATGTTCTGAAGCCGGGCGAATTTTATGCGACCTCCAGCGACCGGATCATCGGCACCGTAACCGGTTCCAGCGTGGTGGTGTGCCTCTATGACAGCGGCAGGGGGATCGGCGGCATGTGCCATTTCATCGTGCCGGGGACCATCGGCACCGCCGGGATCGTCGCGGATGAGATCGCGCGCCATGGCGTGGCGAGCATGGAATACCTCCTCGGGGAGATCGTCAAGCTGGGAGGCGACCGGAAGCAGCTCAAAGCCAAGCTGTACGGATCGGGATACATGGGGAACGACCGGCAGCGCAGCGATATTGCCAGGGGGAACATCCAGTTCGTGGAGCAGTACTTCGAGCTGGAAAAGATCGCCGTCGAGGACGAAGACATGGGCGGCTCGGAGAGAAAGAAAATAATCTTTGAGCCGAAGACGGGAACGGTACGCAAGGACCCGATCAGCAATGACGACGCGGCCCTCTTCGTGAGGCTGGAGGCCGAATACATAGAATCGGTATTCAAGAACAAGGGCAAGACAGGGGACGTGCACATTTTCTAGGAACCGGAAAACTGGAAAGGGCTGTCTCAGACCTAACCCCCCCAACCCCCCAAAGGGGGAGTTTTGACACAAAATCTTCGCCGATAAGTCCCCCTCCGGGGGATTTAGGGGGTTTTAAGGAAAGCCCCTTTGTTATTTCCTTCTTTACTTATGATAGAGCGGAAGGCGTCTTTTCAGCGCGGGGTCTTTTTGCCGTATTTTTCCTGGAGCTTGTTCATCTCCTGGTGATATTTGCCCGGGTCCAGGTTGCTGTCCAGAAGGCAGCGGATGAGTTTATAATTGATTTTGCCCATCCTTTCCTGGTCTTCCCTTGTCAGGTGCGGCCTGTTTTTCCTGTAATCCTCCGCAACTGCCAGGTATTTACCAAAGGTATCGTTGGCGCACCGGGCGCTCTGGCAGGCGCACGCTTCTCTCTCGATGGCAGCCAAACGGTCGACATAGGACTTGTTGCATCCGGCTGCCGCCATCAGACAGGATGCCAGGAGAGCCGTTATGCGCTGGATGCTCTTCATTTCAATACCCCGCCGGTTACACGGATGAACCGATGGCATGCCGGGCGCCTTGCATCCGGCATGGCCGGCTCTATGATTTCTTTACTTGAACTTCTGCATTTCCTGCTGGATCGTGAGGGGTGAAACGCCCTTGGCCATGAGGCATTTGACGATGCTCGCGGTGCTGGTCCCGAGCTTCTGCCCGTCCTCGTTGGACACCTTCGCCTCGGTTTTCTTCATGTCCTCGACAACGGCCATGAAGTCCTTGAAGGCCGCGTCAGCGCAGGTCTTGTCGGCGCAGGCGCACGCTTTTTTCTCCAAGTCAGCCAGCTGGGATACGTATGACTTTCCCTTGCAGCTGAAAGCCGCTCCCATGACAAACCCGATTACCACTGCGATAGCAGCATTTCTTAATAATTTCATCCTGACCTGTCTCCTTGGTGGAATTTTATATAACGGTTCATGATTAATTGGAATAGTCAAGACATAAATTTAGTAAGATGTAAAATGCATGGGGGCAAGTATATCATGCAGGCGCGGTCACGTGACCGCGCTTTCTAGAGCAAGCCCCCTCGGGGGAGCAGGGGGCATTAGAAATAGGTCCTGCTTTTGAACACGCTCGGGATGTCCATGCCGATGCCGAAGATGAACTCGAACCCGTAGGGCCTCACGTACTCATCATGCTGGTCGAAGCGGTAATAACCGCGCACCCCCAGGACAAAGGGGACCTCGATGGAGAAGAAGTGCATTTCCGCGCAGAGCTCCATCCCGGCGGAACGGTAATATTCTTTCACGCGCAACTTTTTGTCTTTCTCGACCATGGACACGGCGTAGTCGCCGAACAGGTTGGCGAAGAAGCGCTTGAAGTGAAGCACGTGCACCAGGTTCCAGTCCGGGTTGAAGATCGGGAAGGTGTAATTGAGACCGGCCTTGGCCGTGTGGCGCGAGAACTCGTACTCGTAGCCGCGGGCGAAAAGGACCTCGCTGGCGAACTGGTAGTCCCGGGGCGCCTGCAGCTCGTAGGCGCCCTGCAGGAAGAGGCTGTGGTGCGGAAGGATGCCCGGGAAGTAAAAGGTCCCGCTCACCGACAGAAGGCTTCCCCTGGTGTAGCCCTTGAAGGGGGTGTGCCGGTACACGATGTCGACCGACTGCCCCCACACCGGGTTGATATCGGCAAACCATTTGTAGCCGTTGTAGAAGCTGGCGAAATACGAGATCGGCACGAAGCCGCCGTTATGGTTCCGGTTTGACGTGTAATAGCGGGGCAGCACCTGCATGTCGTACACCTGGATATAGCTTCCGCGCACGCCCAGGGTGAGAAGCGTGGTGAAGCGGCTCCGCGATAGGTCCAGGGGGACCTTGATGCCCAGCGACGGCTTCAGCTCGCGCCACTTGTAATGGTACGTTTCCTGGATCGCGCCGTAATAAAACGACGTGTCATAGGTCGAGGCGCGGGTGCCGTAGAAGAGGCTGGCGTCGATGACCGGGTAGAGGCCGCCGTAGCTTACGCGCAGGATCCCGGCGTGGGTATTTTCGTTCCAGTTGTAGTTGTACCCGGCGGCAATCTCCGTGGTCCCCAGGAGGTTCCGCGAAGACACCGTCAGGGACAGGTTTTCCGAGAAGGGGTCCGCCATGGGCGTCCAGCTGTGAATGTTGAAGATGTGCGTGAAGTGGCTGAACTTTTTCGACTCGTACGCGCCTTCGGGGATATCCTTCGTGATATCGCCGCCGGCCTCCTGGGCGATGAGGGGCTCGTAGTATTTCACGCTCCGGTCCCGGACCTTCTCGATGGGGACCCATTTCGCCGGGTCAAGGTCCATCTCCACCGCCGTGTACCCCTCGGCGGTGACGTCGTTGAAGGCGAGCTTTTTCCCGTCCGGCGACAGGGACGGGTAATAGGCGCCGAACTTCCTGCTCGTCACCTGGAAGACTTTTTTCGTGGCGATGTTGACCGCGTAGATGTTGTCGATGCCGGAGTGGGGCGATACGAAATAGATGAACCTGCCGTCCGAGACCGGGTAGTAGAGGTTCTGCGCCGTGTAGGGAACGATCGTGGCCGACAGACCGGTATCGCTGTTCATGATGGCGATGGCTTTCCCTTTCAGCCTGTTGATCTTCGTGAATACGATGGATTTCCCGTCAAGGGACCAGTGGGGCGTCTGGATGAATTCCCTCTCTTCGGCTGCGTACCGGTTCAGTTCCGCGCCGGTGTCAGCGTCGATGAGGACCAGGGAGCACTCGCCGGCCGGAGTGTATTCCACCGCGGCGATTCTCTTTCCGTCCGGGGACAGGGCCGGGGCAAAGAGCTTCGTGTTATTGGCGAGGGTGCGCTTTTTCTTCGTCTTCAGGTCATAGGTCACGATGACGGAATAGCTCCGCTGGCCCCATCGCAGGTCCGGGATCTGCTCCGACCATGCCACGCGGCCCCCCGCCACGGAGGGGGCTGTGAAATTTATCTGACCGGGGTAACAGAGGCGGGACTCCTTCCCCGTCGCGGGGTCTATCTTCATCAAAGAATATATTTCCTTCATGCCGTAGCGCAGGGTGATGACGCTGCCGTCCGGCGCGTACTGGGGCGCGTTGTTGTAGGTCCAGTATTTTGGATCGGTCCTGTGGAGAGGCCTGGCGTCGGTGAAGGCGAGGCCCTCCAGCTGTTCCTTCCAGAGGCGCTCCATCTCGTCCATGGTGTCCCTGTACAGGGAGTAGGCGCTGCTGCCGGTCTTCTTGATCAGCATGAAGTCGAACCAGTGGGGCACAAAGGGGGCCCAGGTGGCGCGGTACATCATGTCCGCCCACACGTCGGGGCCGTATTTCCGCTTCACGTGGGTCGTCATGTAATAGCCCAGCAGGTAGGGCGACTTGAGGGGGTCCCAGTCCCGGTAGGAGCCGAAGAGGGCCTTGAAATACTTGTAGTGCTTCCCTGACAGGAGCAGGGCCCGCAGCTCCACGTCGAATTCCGGGATGCGGCCGCGGCCGCTGGCGGTGAGGGCCGTTTCCGTGCCCACCGCGTCCCCCTCGATGAACCACCAGGGCACGGAGAGGGCGCCCATGACAAAGGCGCCCTGCTCGCCGAAGATGATGTACAGGGCCCTGTTGAAGCCGCGGTTCAGGCTGTCCATCTGCACGATATGCCTGAACTCGTGGATGGCCAGCTCCGTGTACCAGTCGTTGCTCCCGGCGAAGGACTCCTGGGGCGGGGTGTTCCACCACTGGCTCCGCCGCGGCATGTAGGCCGCCATGCCGTTCGACACGACCGACTGGTTGTAAAGGAGCACCGAAAGGCGCTTCGGCTTGAACTTCAGGGTCTTGGTCACGTGGGGGTAGGCGTGCTCCAGGGTCGCGGCCACGCGCTGGGCGTCCTTCTCTATTTCTTCCGGATAGATGACCTTGAAGTGGGGCGTGACGATAACGCGCCACTTCAAGCCGCAGGGGTTCTGGTTGGCGTTGATGGCCAGCGCCGGCGAAAGGCCTGTCAGCGCCATGAGGGCGCAGGCAATGAAGATTCGTAGAAATTTAGGATAATATGGAATACTGTAACACCGCATTTGTCATCTATGAAAAAATATCTTGATATTTGTCCCGGAAACGATAGACTTGTTTCCGGACCGGCAGTCAATCCAATCATTTGCCATGTCATGGTACCGGGGTTTAAATGATTACATTGTTGCTGAAAAAAGTCCAGTTAGAGTGCCGCTATATTTTTTCTTTGTCAATTATTAAACAGTAACTTTTATCGTGGGCCATGTCCGCATTGCCGTACCGTTTGTATTGATGTGAAAACCATTCATGCAGGGAGGGTCCCAATGCTTATCGTCCATGTCAATGTCCACGTAAAGCCGGATCGTATACAGGATTTCAAGATGGCCACCATACAGAACGCCTCCGAGAGCGTGCGCGAGCCGGGCATAGCCCGGTTTGACGTGGTGCAGATGGAGGACGACCCGTCGCGCTTCGTCCTGGTGGAGGTATACCGCGACGCCGACGCGACGGTCCGCCACAAGGAAACGGCCCATTACGCCGCGTGGCGCGACGCCGTTGCCCCCATGATGGCGGAACCGCGGAGCAGCGTGAGGTACTACGGCGTGTATCCCGATGATGACGGGTGGGCCCGTTCATGACCTTCGAATTTTCCACCGCCGGCCGCGTTATTTTCGGCGAGGGCTCCGTCCGGGAGATCCTGGCGCTGGCGTCGTCATATGGAAGCCGCGCCTTCGTGGTGACCGGCAAAACCCCGGGCCGCCATGAGGGCCTTATCGCGTCCCTCGGTGCCGCGGGGATCGCCGTGGAGCTGTTCCCGGTGAAGGGCGAGCCGACCGTGGCCATGGTCGGGGAGGGAATAGACGCGGCGCGGAAGTCCGGTGCGCAGATGGTTATCGGTATCGGCGGCGGGAGCGTCATTGACGCGGCCAAGGCGATCGCCGCCTTCGTCACCAACAGCGGCAGCCTCATGGACCACCTGGAGGTGATCGGCGGCGCCCGGCCCCTCGGCCTTCCGGCGGCGCCCTGTATCGCCGTCCCGACCACTGCCGGCACCGGCTCGGAGGTGACCAGGAATTCTGTCATCGCCTCGCCGGAACACCGGGTCAAGGTAAGCCTCCGCAGCCACCACATCATGCCGCGTACGGCCGTGGTGGACCCTGCTCTGACCCTCAGCCTTCCGCCGGAGGAGACCGCCGCCTGCGGCCTCGACGCCCTAACGCAGCTCATCGAGCCGTTCCTCTCTTCCCGGGCCAATCCCCTTACTGACGCCATCTGCCGCGAGGGAATGCTCCTCGCCGCTTCCTCGCTCCCCCGGGCGTATCATGATCCGAACGACCTTGAGGCGCGAAGGGATATGTCCCTTGCCGCCCTGATGAGCGGCATGGCCCTGGCAAACGCCGGCCTCGGCGCGGTCCACGGCCTGGCTGCGGTGATCGGGGGGATGTTCCCCGCGGCGCCCCACGGGGCCGTGTGCGCGGCACTCCTTCCCCGGGCGCTCCTGGCGAACTGGCGCGCGGTGCGGAACCATGGCAGGCCGGAAAGCCTGGATAGGTTCAGGGAGGCGGCCATACTCCTTACCGGCGATCCCCATGCCGCGGTTGAGGACGCAGCTGACTGGATCGGGTCCCTCTGCGCGGAGCTGGCGATACCGGGGCTGTCCCGCCACGGCGTCGCCGAAGGCGATATAGACGCCATCGTGGAGCAGGCCCGGAAGGCGAGCAGCATGAAGGCAAATCCCGTTGAGCTTACCGCCGCGGAGCTGGCGGGCATCGTCCGCGCCGCCCTGTAATCCGTGCCGCCTATCCCGCGGTTTAAAAATCGTATGAGTTTATAATTACGGTCGATTTTTATAAACTGACATAGTATACTGTTCAAGAGCCCCCTAAATCCACCGGAAAGGGACGTGTGAAACGTGTGAATTGTATGGAAGCGCGGTCACGTGACCGCGCTTACTAAAACATGTTCCTTCAGGGGGAAAAACAGTCTCGTTTTCGTTACGAGGTAATGCCATGAATTTCACGAATATCCTTGTCCGGTTCCTGCTCCGCCTGATGGCGGCCATCTACAACCGGCGGCCTTCAAAGAACGGGTACCTGCGCGGCATTGACGGGTGGATCAATTTCACCATCGGGGTCCGCACCGAGGACTCAGGGGTCCGGGCCGCCATCAGGTTCCGGGACGGGAACGTGTCGGTCATGAAGAACATTCCCGGCGACGCCGATTCGGTCCTCGTCTTCAGGGACGGGCCTTCGATCATGGAGGCGATCAACCTGCCACCTAACGAGATGGTGCTCTTTCTGATCAAGGGCAGGCTCCGCATCGAGGGGAACTTCGTGTATCCCAACATCTTCAACTACCTGATTTCCCTACTGCTGCACAACAAGCATAAGAAGATGCAGGATAAAATGATCAGGGAACACCGGCGCCAGAAGCTGGCCGATTCGCTCAGGGGGGACCTCAAGCCGGCCCCTGCGGAAAAAAAGGTGAGGGAAGGGATGCTGAAGGCGCCGGTCCGGGACCCGGGCGTGAAATACCTCGCGGACCAGTACCTTTCTGAATATTCCCTGGCGGATTTTCCCCGCCTGAAGAAATTTCTCGATATTCATTTCACCGCCAAGCCGGAGATCTGCCATGAACGGGCCCAGCTCATGACGCAATGGTTCCGCGAGAACGGCTTCGAGAAGAAAAAGGACGGCACCGAATGGCCCCCGGAGCTCCGGCAGGCACACGCCTACCGGTACATGATGGAGAACCGGAAGCCGATCATCCGGAAGGACGACCTGGTCGCCGGCACCTCCACCACGAAGGAGATCGGCGTCATCCTCTATCCGGACGCGGTGGCGACCATGATCTGGAGCGAGCTCGGTAACGTGGCCGACCGCGAGCTCAATTCCTACGCAATTTCCGAGGAATCACGGCGCGTGCTGCACGGCGAGGTGTTTCCCTTCTGGATAGAGCGCAATTTCCGCGAATGGGTGCGGAAGGAATACGGCAATCCCCTGTGCCAGCGCATCGACGAGCGCTTCGCCGTGTATTTTCTCTGGAAGACGGTGGCGCTCTCCCATACCATAGCGGACTTTCCGAAGCTCCTCAGGATAGGGACGAAGGGATACATTGATGAAATACGCAGGGAGCTTTCAAACACGTCCGGGACTGACAAGCGGAATCTCCTTGAGGCGATGATACTCTGCATGGAGGGCCTTGCGGCCTACGCGAAGAACCTGTCGATGCAGGCGGGACGTGACGCGGGTGCCGAGCCGGACATGGCGAGGAAACGCGAGCTGCTCCGCATCGCCGAGATCTGCCGGAAGGTCCCTGAAGGTCCCTGCACGACCCTGGACGAGGCGGTGAACGCCGCATGGATCGGGTGGGTGGGGCTCCACATGGAGAACACCAACGCCGGTCTTTCCCTCGGAAGGATGGACCAGTGGTTCCAGCCTTACTTCGAGGCGGACATGGCCAGGTGCGCGACGCAGGAAGAGCGCGACGCCTGTATCAAGAAGGCCATTGAGCTCGTGGGCTGCTTCTACATGCGCTGCACCGATCACCTGCCCCTGGTGCCGGACATCGGCAACTACCTCTTCGGCGGCAGCTCCTCGGACCAGGCCATCACCCTGGGCGGCGTCACCCCCGACGGAGAGGACGCGGTCTGCGACATGACCTATATCTTTCTCAAGGTCACGGAGATGCTCAGCATCAGGGACCCCAACGTGAACGCGCGCTACAACCGGGAGAAGAACAGCGAGGCCTACCTGCGCAGGCTCTGCGAGGTGAACCTGATGACCGCGGCGACGCCGTCGCTCCACAGCGACACGGCGGTCATGGCCTCCCTGGAGGAGTTCCACTACGATCCCCGGGACCTGCGCAACTGGTCCGCCACCGGGTGCGTGGAGCCGACCCTGTCGGGCAAGCATATCGGCCACACCAACTGCATGATGATGAACATGGTTGCCGCCCTTGAGATGGCCATGAACAACGGGCGGCACCCCCTCATGAACTGGAAGGTCGGTCCCGAGACCGGCGTGATCGAGAGCGGGAGCTTTGCCACCTTCGAGGAGTTTTACGGAGCCTTCACGAAGCAGTTCGGGTTTCTGATAGATAATTCCATCGAATATAACAACATGCTGGGAAGGGCCCACGGGTATCTCAGGCCGACACCGCTCCTGTCGGCCCTTATCGACGGGCCAATGAAAAAGGGCCGCGACGTGACGAAGGGCGGGGCGACCTACAACAGCTCCGGCGCTGCCTGTATCGGCCTCGCAGACATCACCGATTCCCTCATGGCGGTGAAGAAGCTCGTGTACGACGAGAAGCGGGTCACCCTCCCTGAATTCAAGAAGGCCATCGACGCCGACTACGCGGGATATCCGCAGCTCCACGCCATGGTGATGAACCGGGTGCCGCGCTTCGGCTCCGGGAGCGACGAGGCCCTGGCCATGGCGCAGCGGGTGGCGCAATTCGCCCATGACGCCTACTACGGCCATGAAAACTACCGGGGCGGCCGCTACACCGCCGGTTTCTGGTCCATGTCGAACCACGTCATCTTCGGCAACATGACCGGCGCCCTGCCGTCGGGCCGGCTGGCGGGCAAGGCCTTCACGCCGGGCCTTACGCCGGAGCCGAACGCGTCGAAGAACCTCCTGGACAACATCCGCGACGTGGCAAGACTCGACCCGAAGACCATGAACAACAACATCGCCTTCAACGTGAAGGTGGTGCCGAGCGCGAGCGAGACCCACGAGGCCATGGTGAACAACATGTTCTCCTACGTGAAGACCTACTTCGAGCTGGGCGGGATGCAGATGCAGATGAACGTGGTCTCGTCGGCGGTCCTCCGCGACGCCATGGCTCACCCGGAGAATTACCGGAACCTGATCGTGCGCATATCGGGCTACAACGCCTACTTCGTCACACTGAACCGGGAGATGCAGATCGAGCTGATCGAGCGGGCTGAATACGGGGTGTGAGATAACCCCCATTCTTATATTTAATAAATTACGGTAACACCATGTTTGCGGCAGCGCTCCGGTTTATTCAATGCCGGTATTCCGCCTTGGTCGCCGGCCACTGAAGCGCGTCGCGCGGCGGATACGGTCCGCTCTATCGTTCCACGCCCACGGGCATGGGCAGGTACGCTTCCGCGCTGTCCAGCTTGAATTCGGCCGTAAATTCGTTTTGACAATTTTGCCGTATCCTGAAAGGTTTGCCAATGAAAGGATATCCGCCATGAGGCACGTGAAACCGGTCTACTATCTCTACCAGGTGTACAAGTACGGCGCCTTTCTGCCCCTGCTCGTTCTTTCGACCCTGTTTTTCGCGGGGTGCGGCCTCCTGCTCCGGGCCCTCGCGGGCGACAGGGCGGCGTCCCGCATGGGCGCGGCCTGGGCGCGGTTTAACAGCTATCTTACCCCGATGTTCGTCGACGTTCTCCAGACGTCGACGGTCGACCGGGACCGCTCATATGTCATTGTCGCCAACCATCAAAGCTCATATGACATCTTCGTTGTTTACGGATGGATGCCCTTTGATTTCCGGTGGGTCATGAAGGCCGAGCTGCGCGATACCCCGGTGCTGGGATATTTCTGCGACCGGATCGGGCACATCTTCGTCGACCGGAGCGATACGGAAGCGGCGAAGAAATCGATTAACGATGCGCGCAGGAGGATCGGAAACGGGACCTCGGTGATGTTCTTCCCGGAGGGCACGTGGAGTCCGGACGGGGAGCTCCTTGAATTCAAGAAGGGGGCCTTCAGGCTCGCCCTCGATATGCGGCTGCCCGTCCTGCCCGTGACGATCGTCGACACGCGGCGCATCCTGCCGAGCGACACCACCGCGCTGTTCCCCGGACGGGCGAAACTGGTGATCCACGAGCCGATCGAAATCGACGGATATCACGACGGCAACATGCATGAACTCATGCAGCGCGCCCGGGACGCCATACAAAAGGGACTGGTTGAACATCATGAGTACAATTGAGCAGGCAACATCCGTCAAGGAAAAGACGGTGCCTTTCATCTTCGAGATAAAAGGAAACTCCCTGGACGACGGCCCGGGGATCCGCACCGTTGTCTTCTTTAAAGGATGTCCCCTGTCCTGTTCCTGGTGCCACAACCCTGAGAGCAAGCGTCGTGAGCGTGAGCTGTCCTACGATAAGAAAAAATGCGTGGGGTGCGATGCCTGCGTCAACCTCTGCTCCGCAAAGGCCCTTGACCGGAACAGTCCCTTTTTCGTCGACCGCGGCCGGTGCACCCTCTGCCTGGACTGTGTAAAGGGTTGCCCCTCCGGGGCCCTCTCCGTCGTAGGGAAGGCCATGACCGTTGATGAGATCGTCCGCGTCGTCGAGAAGGACATCCCCTTTTTCAGGAATTCCGGCGGCGGCGTCACCTTTTCCGGCGGCGAGCCCACCCTGTTCATGGATTTCACCGCCCGCCTGGCGGCGGAGCTGCGGCGGAAGGGCATCCCGGTTCTCCTGGAAACCTGCGGCCTGTTTAACTTTGACGCCTTCATCGAGCGGATCTATCCGAACCTGGCCATGATCTATTACGACATCAAGATCATCGACGGCGACGACCACCGCCGCCACTGCGGCCAGCCCAATGACGTGATACTGGAGAATTTCAGGAAGCTCACCGGGCGGTGCCGCGACGGCGGCATTGCCGTGCTGCCCCGTATCCCCCTCATACCGGGGCTCACCGCCACGGAGGAAAACCTGTCGGCCATAGCCGGTTTTCTCCGGGGGCAGGGGGCGATGAAAGTCGCCCTTCTTCAGAACAACCCCCTCTGGTTTGAAAAGAATGAAATGCTGGGCAGGGCCGCCGATGCCGGCAACGATGACATGCGCTCCTGGATCGGACGGGAACGCATGGGCCTGATACGCGCAATATTCAAGGATTTTGAAATCGTGTAGCGCCAGTCCCTTCTTCAGTCGTATTTTATCTTGAACCTTGACACGACTTTCTGGAGCTCCTTCGAGTTTTCCCCGAACTTCGTCGCGGCGTCCTGGATGATGTGCGCCTCTTCCGCGGTGGACTGCGAAATGGCATTGATGGAGGTAACCGATTTCATCAGCTCGTCGTTGGTGTGCTTCTGCTCCTGCGAGGCGTTGTTTATCTCGTTCGACGACCTGTTCAGCTCGTCTATCTTGAGCTTGATCTCCTCGTTCATCTTCATGAGGTCCTGGGTGAAATCGAAGACCTTGCCTATGACGAGGTCAATGCCGCCGATGCTCTCTTTCATGCTGTGGAAGGTGTCCACCGAATGGGTCATCTGGGAAAGTTCTGTGTTGATGTTCTTCGTGTGTTCGCTTATTTCCTTTTTGATGATCTTTGCAAGCTCCGTGGTCTTATCCGCCAGCTTGTTGACCTCGTCGGCTACCACGGCGAAGCCCTTGCCGTGTTCCCCGGCCCGGGCGGCCTCGATGGCCGCGTTGAGGGCCAGGAGGTTGATCTGGTCAGCGATGTCGTTGATCATGCCCGCGGTCTGGTCTATGGTATCCATGTAGCCGATGAGATTGGATATGGTCGACACTGACTTGTTGATCTGCTTTTCCCCTTCCTCCGCTATGGAAACCGAGTCTTTGGCCTTTTCGCTCAGGGTCCAGGTCTCTTTCGCCAGCATGCCGCTCTGCTCGCTTATGCGGGAAATGTCGTTTTTTACCGATACGGACTGCTGGACCTGCCGGGTGACGCTGGCCATGTTGGATTCGGACGAGGCCGCCATCTCCTCGAAGGAGCTGGTCAGCTCCTCTATGATGGCCGCCAGCTCCCGGGCCCGGTCGGACTGCTTGAAGGATGATTTGACCATATCGCCGCTCGACTTCTCAAGGGTCTCCACCGTGCCCGATATGGCCTCGACCAGGGACTTGAGGTTGTTCCTCATTTTGAACACCGACATGTTGATGACGGTCAGTTCGTCCATTATGGCTATTTTGGCCGGGGCGGCGACCAGGTCGCCGGTCCCGACTTTGTCCAGGAAATCGATAATTATTTTCACCTTGCTGATGATGGTCCTGTTCAGCACGGCCGCCACCATGACCGAGCCGGCAAGGCCGATGACGGCGATTATGGATATTTTCACGTAGGTCATGGTTTTGTCGAAATTGAAATCGGTAATGAACACGATAAAATAGGTAAGGAGTATCGCGAAGGGGATGAAGGAGATCATCATGATCGACAGGGTGAGCTTGGTGAAGAGGCTCATCCTGTTTTTTATCTCGGTCCGGGGCCACCGGGGGAAGATGCCGGTTATGAGGATTTTCTGCACTATGAGCTCGGTAAGCAGGTAGTAGAGCACGGCCCCCAGGGGAGCGTTGATGATAAGCATCATCCACATGCCGAAGGTCTGCTGGGGAGTCATGGCGCCTATGATCTGCATCGGTATGATGACTCCGCCGAGACCGGCAACCCACCTGAAAAAGGCGCCGATGCCGTGGATGCGGGGCAGATAGAGCAGGCGGCGGTGGGCCTTCTGGTACTCGTCATCGGTGAATTCCTTGCCGCGTAACATCTTGTTGAAATAGCGCAAGACCGGCGCCACCGCGATATAATTGTTGACCTGGGTCGTTATAAAGGAGACCGGCGTGATGATGAGGACCATCATGAAAAAGAGGTCCCACTGCCCGGGCGTGAAATTAAGGCTGGACCATACGTTGAATACAATCAGGGGAACTATGGTGAAATAGCTTATACCCTCGGTCCGGATAGTGAACTTAAAGAAGAAGTTCTTTATCTGTTTTTCATAATCTTTTGGTTCTGTCATGTTATCTCTCCTGATCGTAGGTCGACTATATGACGAACCCCCCACTTCAACCCGCTTTTAACCGTGAGCATTTACATCTTGCAGCTGATATTTTTCAATCATTAATTTGCGCCGGCGGATAATTTCGGTCCGAATAATTGGAACTAGCAGTGTGCTGATAGATAGAGCTGAATTTATGATCAATGAAATAGTTCTTGTATTAATAGCAATCATACAGCAGCCTGATGCAATATCATTTTATCCGCCCGGGGGAACATTATGAAAAAGTATGCAGCCCTGCTGGCAACGCTAATGCTGCTGTCTGCCATGCGGCTGGCCGCCGATCAATCGATTGAAAGCCTGAAGCTCGGGAAAGGGGACCTGCCGCGGGGCTACTCCTTCGGCACGGAGATCATGGCGGTTTCCGTGCAGCCGGTCACGTTCTATAAAACGCCCGATACCTCAGGCCTCATGCCGAATCCGGTGAAGAAGGATTTCCAGGCCTTCATGTACGAAGGGAAGCCCCGGGGGTCCCTGCTCCTTTTTCAGTATGGCAGCAGCCGGGAGGCCCTCGGCGTGAAAAGCTTCCTTGCCGGCCTTCTCTGGGGCGAAGACAACGGCCCGACCGAAATGCATCCCGAGGAGATGTACATCCATGAGAATGTCGTGATGATCTTCTGCTTCGGATACCGGAGCCGGGAGTCCCTGATGGTCAAGACATTCTTCAGGGAAAAGAAAAAGATCGACCTCTTCACCCCGGAGGACCGCTTCATGGCGCTGGTTGCCGAGGCGCAGAAGTTCTATGACGCCCGGGACGTGAAGAAGGGGATCGATCTCCTGAAAAAGAACTATGACGACATCAAAAGCTACAGCTTCGGCCACTTCTTCCTCGCCGAATTCTATTACATGGCCCACGAGTGGGACAGCGCAAAGACCCATTACCGGAGCGCCCTGGAGATTCATGAAAAAACGAACAGGCTTCCCGACGACGCCTCACTCTGGGCCGCCTGTCACGGCCTCGGCATATCCTGCGCCATGACCGGACAGGTGAAGGAATCAGTGGCGCCCTTCAGGAAATCCCTGGAGATGGCGCGCGCCATGAAACGTCCTGCGATGGTATCCGGATCGGCCTACGACCTGTCATGCTCGCTGGCGGTGCTGAAGGAATATGACGAGGCCTATGAGCTCCTGGCGGAATCGATCAGGCTGGAAAAGAAATACCGCGACATGGCGCGGAAGGATGAATGCTTCAGGGACGCCCTGGCGCAGAAACGCTTCAGGGAACTTCTCCGGTAAACCCGGCGGGCGGTCCGCCGGCCGCCTATTTCCTTTTAATGACGATGGCCGTCAGGTCGTCCTTGAGGGCGGTGTTGCCGTGGAAGGCGGTGAACTCGACGATGATGCTGTTCAGAATCTCCTGGGCCGAACCGCCGGGGGCCTTGCGCAGCGCCTCCATGATTCCCGTTTCGCCGAAGCTTCCGCCGCTGCTGTTTGTCGCTTCCAGCAGGCAGTCGGTGTAGAGGAGAAGGCAGTCGCCGCTCCCGAGCTTAAGGTTAAGTGACGGGAAGGGCTTGTCGATGCCGGCCACGCCGAGGAAGGACGATTTGTTCTCGCTGCCGGTCCTCTCCATGATCATCCCCACCTTGCCGGAGACCCCTGACCTGAACACGATGTCCGGGTGGGCGCAGTTGACGTATTCAACGCGGTCGTCCAGGAACCTCAGCACTATTCCCGTGATGTAGTTGTCGATCTGGCCTATCTCTTCCACCAGTTCCCTGTTGATGTTCTCTACTATCACGCTCAGGGGCTGGTCTTTACGGAAGTGGAAATGGCGTGAGATGATCGATTTCGAGAGGAGGGTAAGGAGGCCGGACGAGAGGCCGTGGCCCGATACGTCGAATATGCCGACACCCTTCAGCTCGCCGTCGCTTTCATAAAAATCGAAGAAATCCCCCGATACCTCGCTCCAGGGAGCGTAGGTGAAGGCGATATCATAGGATTTGTACACGGGCGCCTTCCGCGGGAGAAACCCGGACTGGACGCTTCCCGCCAGGTACATGTCCTTCTTGCGGATCCGCTCATTATCCTCGAGCTCCCTGTTGACGCGGACCAGATTGTCGTTCATCGCCTCCAGCTCGTTCATGGCGGCCTCCAGTTCCTCGGTCCGCTCCGCGACTTTCTTTTCCAGGTTGACGTTCATGTCCAGGAGGAGGTCCCGGGCGACGCGGAGCCTGTTCCGCATGTCATCGACCTCGGCGATGACCTCGCTGAACTCGTCGTGGGCGATGAGCTCCCGGTGCGGGGCCTCGAGGTCGCCGCTGCCGATGCGTTTCAGGAATGTCACCACGGCGTTCATCCGTTCCCGGATCGTCATGTTAAGCAGGATCGGGGTGAAGAGCCCGAAAATAATCGAAATTCCGATTATGACGCCGACCCGCACGTACAGGAGAATGGTGCCGATCTTGTTGGTTTCCACGGTTATGTACATGAACATGAAGAGCAGGAAGACCGGCAGGAGCACGGCAGAAACGGAGAGGACCGTGAGGCGCTGGACCAGGCTCAGCCGGGGCGACAGGTCTTCGCTGGTTTTCCGGGCGAACACCCCCCTGTTAATAATGCGCTGTATGAAGAGTTCGGTGATCGTGAAGTAGGACATGATCCCCAGGAGGGAGCAGAGGGGCGGCCCCAGCCACATGTTGACCGCCTGGGGGACCGTGAGGTCGACCATGATATTGATCACCAGGATCGGAAGAGAAAGGAGCAGCAGCCAGCGGAAGAGGGCGCCGACGGCATGGATTGCCGGGAGCCTGAAAAAGCGTTTTTTTGCCTTTATGTACTCCTCGTCGGACACCTCCTGGCCTTTCCGGAGTTTTTTAAAGTATTTCAGGACGGGGATCAGCACGATCCAGTTGTTTACCATGACGAAGGCGAGGCCGAATACGAAGAAGGGAGGCCAAATCTTGTTGAAGGTCTCCAGTTGTTCCGGCGTCAGCTGGATGTTGGTCCAGACATAGAACAGCACAATGGGGACCACGACGAAAAAGCTTAAGCCCTCGGTCAAGACATTGAAAAGAATATAAAAGTTCCTGATTGCTTTTATATCGGCTCCCTGGTCCATTAAAGCCTCCCTGTTGATGGCGATGTTAGACGGTTGTGCAAAATAATGGTCGGCGGCAGCCAATATAAAAACATGGAATTGGAAATGATGCAAGCTTTTTTCCGGATTGGCAACGACGTGCGTCGAAGGGGCGGGCGTCAGTTTCTCTTTATCAGTATCGCGGTAAGGTCGTCCCTGACTGGGTTTCCTTCCCTGAAATCATTGAAATTGTTCATGATATGGTCCAGGATCTCCCGCGCGGACCCTGCTGGGGCGTTCTGCAATGATGCCATGATGCCCGTTTCTTCATAGGACCGGCCCCGGGGGTTTTTAGCCTCCGCCAGGCAGTCGGTGTAGAAAAAGAGGCAGTCACCGCGCTCCATGGTTATCGACACCGCGGCAATGGGCTCCTTCATGGCCGCCACGCCGAGAAAGCGGCCGGTGCAGTTTATGCCGGCGCTGTCCAGCACCCTTCCGACCCTGCCGGTCGATGCCGATCTGAAGAGCAGGTCCGGGGACGCGCAGTTGACGTATTCGACCCTGTCCCCGATGAAGCGGACCAGCACCCCGGTTACGTACTGGTCGGTGGCGCCCATCTCGGCGATCAGGATATCGTTGATCAGGTCCATGATATTCCCGAGGTTTTTATCCTTATTGAGATAAAAATTGCGGCGGATGATCGACTTGACCAGCAGGGTGAGGAGGGCCGACGATATGCCGTGGCCGGATACATCGAAAAGGCCCGCGCCCTTGAGTTCTCCGCCGTCCTCGTAAAAATCGAAGAAGTCGCCCGAAACCTCGGTCCACGGCCGGTACACGAAGGCGACGTCAAGCGAACGTCCATGGGGGGCGCTTTTGGGGAGGAAGGAGGCCTGCACGGTCGCCGCCAGGGCCATGTCGTTCCTGCGGACCTGCTCCGCCTCTTCCATGGCCCTGTTCATGACGATCAGGTTGTCGTTCATCGCTTCCAGCTCGTTGTTGGCCGCTTCCAGCTCCTCCAGGGTCGCCGCCAGGTCCTGCGTGCGCTCTGCGACCTTTTTCTCCAGGTTGAGGTTCAGCTCCAGGAGCTCGCCGCGGGACCGGCGGAGCCGGTCCTTCATGTCATCCACGTCCGCTATGATGTCGCTGAGCTCGTCCTGTATCGGGACTTCCCGGGCTGCGGCGTTGAGGTCGCCGCCGCCGATCCGCTTCAGGAAATCCGTGACGATCCCCGTCCGGAAGCGGATGGTCTTGTTGACGAGCGCGGGGCTGAAGATGCCGATTATCATCGAAAAGACAACGAAAACGGCCATCTTCCCGTAGAGTAACGGCGTTGCAATGCCGGCCGTTTCGACCGTGATGATAAAGAAGACGGAGAGAAAGAGGACCGGCAGCATGACGGCCGAAACCGACAGAAGGGTCAGGCGCTGCAGCAGGGTTATGCGCGGCTGGTTTTCCGGTCCGGGGCCATGTTCGAAGACGCCGCTGCTGATGAGGTTCTGCACCACGATTTCGGTAATGGAAAAATAGGAGAACACGCCGACGAAGGCGCATGATACGGCCCCCATCCACATGGTGGCGATCTGGGTGCGGGCCAGGTCGGTCATGACGGTCATGAGCACGATGACGCTGCCCAGGAGCATGAGCCAGCGGAAGAAGGAGATGACGGCGTATATGAAGGGGAGCCGCAGGAGCCGTTTTTTGGCCCTGAGGTATTCAACGTCACTGACCGGGGTCCCGTTATTGATGTTCTTCAGATAGCCGGTGACGGGCAGGAGGACGAGCCAGTTGGTGACCAGGACGAAGGCGATGCCGAAGAGGAGCGCCGGCGGCCAGATCCTGTTGAATGAGGCGAACTGCTCCGCCGTGAGCCTGATGGACGTCCACACGTAGAATATCGCCACGGGGACCACGATGAGAAAGCTGAAGCTGCCTGTGAACAGGTTCAGTGTGATGAAAAAATTCCTGGTGGCCTTTCTGTCGCTGCCGGAATCCATTACTCCCCCGCGTGCTGTGATCGAGCACCTGGTACGGTATTCTATAGTACGGCGAATGTATTGATCGGTTTAAAGATTGGACGAGAACCAATTTCAGTATCATTCACAATGGGGCCGTAACATGCAAGCAATTTTTTGGGATATGACCCGGGGCATATAATAATTGACAATGTCCGGAGCGTCATCTATACTACGGCCTGACACACGGGGCCGGATGGGGCCTCTGGTCCGGCCTGCACCAAATCCATGCGTACGGGAGGACGCTATGCCGACACCAGCATCAGTACAGGCTCTTCAGGGACTGAGGGATTTGTCAATGCTCAAGTGGTACGTGATTCCGCTACTGGTCATAGTCGCGTACATTTACACCATGGAGATCAAGAAGGCCCGTGAATCCGGCGTCTGGGACGCGGTCCTGGCAGGGATGACGCTCTTCGGGATGGATTTCTTCAACGAGACCTGGAACGGATGGGTGTTCCACCTGACCCAGTATTCGGCCTTCTGGACAACGCCCGGCGACACGGCCCTGCGCACCACTGTCGGCTGGAACATTGAGATCATGTTCATGTTCTCCATTCTCGGCATCGTCTACTACCATTCACTCCTGCCCGATAAAGAAACGAAGATCCTTGGGATCCCGAACCGCTGGTTCTGGGCGGTGGTCTTTGCCGCGGTCTGCGTCTTCATCGAGTGCGTTCTCAACTACGGCGGACACCTGGTGTGGGAATACCCCTGGTGGAACCGCACCTTCACCGGGGTATGGCTGATATTCGTCTTCGGCTACTTCGAGTTCTTCGTGGCAATCATCTTCATGCTGAACAGGAAAACCATGAGGGGAAAGCTGACGGCCATCGGCGTGATCTACGCGGTACCGATCGTGATGAATATCATAGGTCTGGGGATCCTCGGATTTACCTACTGATAAACAGCCTGATTGCCGAGAAAAATTTCCATGCGACGGGCCGAATAATTAGGGCTGCCGGTTTACCCGGCAGTCCCTTTGTCTTCAAGGCTGATTGATGGCGCCAGCCAGGATCGGTTTTTCCGCCGGCCGGGTGATGAGCTATCGATCGGATGATCTCGTCAATTGCAGCTGACCTCGTCAAACACTGAGAAATTTGTGATCCCGGAACTCTGTCCTTTATACTTGCCGTTGTCCTTTTTGATATGGAAGAAAACGCCATAGATGGCGTTGTTTTCGCGAGCAACAGGAGCTGCAAGGTGTACTCCCTCATGCAGATCGACCAGATGCGTCTGATAAGCGGCGAAATGGGGATACCCTGCGTGATGATCGACGTGGACCATGCGGATGAGCGCAAGTACAGCGAGGAGACCGTCTTCAACCGCATTGAGGCCCTCCTTGAGACCATCAGGAACAGGCGGGCCGGCAGGGATCCGGAATCACGCTGACATCCTCCGCCGATATCCGGGACCGCCCCGCTTTCCTGCCTGACATGCTGCGGAAGCAATTAATTATGAATCGCCGGATGGGGAATTTCGCGGGTAAACAAACCGGCGTAATGCCCGTATTCCGTGGACCCGCGGCATTATAAAAAATGGATTGACAAAAAGTTACCAATGGTAACAAAAGTAACCAAAGGTAACTTATTTCGGGTGAATTACAACGGGCGCCGAGATATCTCAATAACGGTAGCCGGATTAATCAAGCCATGGTAGAATAAAATTTTAGGAGAACAACATGTCATTCCCGGACAGAAACAATCCCTATAACTTCAATAAATACCTGGAATGGAGAAACGGCGTCGATTATTATGCCGATGATCCATTTTTACAGAAAGTACTCAGACATTTTTCCGGCGACGCCTGGGAGGAGGCCGACCGTGAAGCCAGGAAGACCTCGAAAAAGGCTTCCTTCAGATGGCGGGACATGGCGGCATCGATAGCCGTTCCGGAAAAAAGACCGTTCATGATGCACTATGACGGGCATCACAACAGGATTGACAGGATAGTCCGCCCACGGGAAACGGAAATAATGGAAAGGGAGGTATTCGGGGAAAAGCTTTTTTCCGATGAGTATTCCCGCTGGGTAAAGCTCATCCGCATGATGATCATATATCAGAATGGGGAAGCCTGCATAGCATGCCCGGTCACCTGCACGGAGGGCCTGGTGGAGCTCCTTGAAAAATATGCGGATACGCCGGAAACAAGGCATATCCTCCTTCATTGCAAAGAGGGTATTGACGGCGATTTCGCCATCGGCGCCCAGTATCTTTCTGAAATACACGGCGGTTCGGATGTCCCTTCCAACGTACTGGAGGCGGTTAAAGAGGGCGATACCTGGAAACTCTATGGCACCAAGTTTTTCTGTTCCGCGACCCACGCGGACTATGTTGTCATAACCGCCAAGCCGTCCGGTTCGGATAAGGTGGCGCTTTTTGTCATGCCGTCGTGGCTCCCGGGAAACAAGGAAAAGGAAATCCGGAACGGACACACGATAGACAGGATAAAATGGAAGATGGGCACCAGCGAACTGACGACTGCCGAGCTGACCTTTAACGGGGCTGTCGCGTATCCCGTGGGGCCCCTTGACAGGGGAGTCGCCAACGTGGTGGGCATCGTGCTGACCTATTCCAGGCTTACCGTCGGTCTCAGCGCCGCGGCCTTTATGTCAAGGGTGTCGCGTGAGGCGAAGAAGTACAGCGAATTCAGGGAGGCCTTCGGCATGCCCGTCGGGAATTTTCCCCTTGTCAGGATGCAGCTGCAGGATCTCGAGCGCAATACAAAAAGAACGACAGCCGGCGCGTTTAAACTCTATAAAGAATTCCTGGGCCTTCCCGGTGATGCGGGGGATTCCATGGAACAGAAGAAACTGAAGTTTGGGGTCCGCGAGCTTATCATGCTCCAGAAAATAACCGCCGCATGGGATTCCACCGACATCATCAGAATGGGAATGTCAATTTTCGGCGGGCACGGTGTCATGGAGGATTTTTCCTCCCTGCCGCGGCTTTACAGGGACTCGGCGATCAACGAGCTCTGGGAGGGGCCGCGGAACGTGCTCCTGACGCAGATATTCAATGATCTGAAAAAAGCCGGGAGCTGGTACGCGCCTGCCGAATTCATTTCCGATATTTTATCCGATGCGGACGCGGCCACTGTCAGAAAATTCGCCGCTGAAGCAGTCACCCTCCTGTCGCATCCCAACCTTTTTCAGCCGGACGAGAAAACACTGGAGGTTTGCCGCGCATGGGACGATTTTTGCCATCGTTTGTTCCATGCATACCAGGACATGGCCCTTGGGGAAGTTGAAAGGGGACGCTGAGTTCCACCGCCGCCGAAGGCGGCGGAGAACGTCACCATCAATTGCTGAATTTTGATGCTATTATTTTCCCTATCTTTCTCATGTGAAGCGCCACATCTTTCCTGGTTCTTCCCGGGTAATTCCGAAAGGTGATGAGGACGCCGTTCATCGCGGCAAAAAACGCGTGGGACAGCATCCTCGTGTCGCCTTTGACGTTTAGCCTTCTAAAGAGTTTATCAAGCTGGTCCAACAGCAGTCTTTCGGTTGCATTGAGCTTTTTCAGTAATGCGGCGTTAAGGGACCCGTCCAGCATGAAATGCGTCATCATTCTGAAATACTGGTCATCCTCAATGAGATAGTTGATGAACTTGTCGGTTATTGCTTCGATGTTCACACTTTCGTTATTATCTGTGAGATCGGCTAAAAAGCGGATTATCTTCTCTCCCCCCCGTATAAAAGCCTCAACAAAAAGAGTCTGCTGGTCAGGAAAATAACGGTATATGGCGGCATGGGAAATGCCGGCCTCCCGGGCGATGTCCCTGATGCTGACCTGGTTGAAAGGTTTATTCGCAAAGACGCGCTCGGCAGCCTGTATGATGAGTTCCTGGCGTAATTTTTTTTCCTGGATTTTCATCGAGGCGAAGGGGCTGGCGGTATTGGGCGTGGTTTTCTTTTTCATTATCGGTTGTTACGGTAGAAATATAATATTTACAGATATGCTTTGTCATAATTTGTCAAGAGTATTAAAATACAGCTCGGGGTTTCTGTTTGCAAATTGAAAGGTGTCAGATCCAACCCTGTCATCGCGAGTGAAACGAAGCGATCTAGTCAGTGACTATTCAAAGGATATGTAAAAATACGAAGTATTATTTTAATAAATACCTATCAAAATCAAGATTGCTTCGTCGCTGCGCTCCTCGCAATGACAGGCTGTTGGATGTCGTAATGATCGGGATAGCCACAGCCTATTATATACAATAATACATTAATCTTATACCTTCTCCACCCTGCAGGGGATATACCGGTGGAAGGGCGTTCCGGCGAAGCGGTCCCTGTGGGAGCTGCTTGAGAGCCTGTTGGCGTTGGCGCCGTAGACCTTGCCCCGGTGCTCCAGGCCGAAACCATGGGGGATCATCACGTATCTTTTGCAGGTGCGGTCCGTCACTTCAAGTTCTATCTCCACCGATCCCGCTTCAGTTGAGACCCGTACCATGTCCCCGTCCTTCAGGCCGAGCTGCTCCGCGTCCGCCGGGTTCATGATGCAGGTGCAGGCGCGCTTGCCTTCATTCCACGCCGGGTCCCGCATGATGGTGTTGGCGTTATAGGCCATGTGCCTGCCGGACGAGAGGATGAAGGGAAACTGCGCGTCATGTTCAAGCTCCCTGCGCTCACGCTCTGTATCTATCTCCGAAAGCCAATCCTTCATCTCGGGGGCATGGACGTTGATCCTCTTGTCTTCGGTGCTCAGGTCGGAGAAATTGTCCTCCGGGTCTGATTTGCCGATCCAGAGCCCCTCGGGGTGGTCCATAATCGCCTTGAATATCTCCTCGCCCATGAGGGGTCCCTTGGCGAAACCGGCCCGCACCGCGCATTTCTTGAAACTCCCGGGGGCCACCATGAGCATGGCCCATAGATTGGCGAGGTTCCCCGATCCCATCTCTTTACCGAGGGTTTTCGCCACGATAAACGGCATGGCCTTGAGGGCGGCGGGATTGGCCCTGGCAAAATTCATCAGCTCCAAGCCGAACTTCAGCCGGTTTTCCTTCGCCGCCGCGTACAGGGCCTCCGGTATCTCCGGTATGAATCCCATCTTCTCGGCGATGCGTAGGTGTATTTCGCCGAGCTCGAGGCATTCGCCTTCGGGTTCCACCACGGGCCGCCTCATCTGGAAGTATATCTCCGGCCATGTCCAGGTGAAGAAGGTGGCGTCCCAGGACTCGTACCCGGTCCTTGCCGGGAGAACGTAATGGGCGAGCTTCGCCGTTTCCGTCATGGCCACTTCGCATACGACCAGGAGCTCAAGTTGCGAGAAGGCCTTCTCGTAGGCGGCCGTGTCCGCGAAGGAGCGGAGGGGGTTGCACTGGGTGCACATGACGGCGCGCAGCCGGTCGGGCCTGCCGCTCATGATCTCCTCCGGCATCACGTTCGGGGGAAAAACCGCGGCAAGGGCGGGATAACCTGTTTCGACCGTGCGCCAGGTCTTCTCGTCGCGTTCGTCGCTGTGGCCCACGATGGGCATGATCATTCCGGGAATGACATTGCCCCCGGGGACGCACAGGTTGCCGGTGATGGCGAGCAGCACTATTCCAAGATAGAGGGTGAGGGTGCTGTGCCGGTTCATGTACACGCCCAGGTCCGGGTGGCAGCAGGCTTTCCGCAGCCTCATCTGCCGGCAGATGAGGCTGCGGAAAGCCTGC